>OBEQ010672146.1_pt1 | contig 87782 bp, 64 predicted proteins | sample 1670901 | NCBI WGS metagenome assembly OBEQ01 (sample SAMEA104232315, study PRJEB22302) | groundwater metagenome | biome: forest; feature: aquifer; material: groundwater | place: USA | collected 2011-08-07 | depth 5.4 m | reverse complement strand
GCTTCGTCATCGGCGCTTTGCTCGCCACGCCCGCCGACAAACTCGGCAAACTGAGCCCCCCCTTCGACACCGGCCTTCCCGCCGACGCGCCCAAGCGCCTCGAGGCCGAGATCGACGCCTGGGATAAAAATTTAACGCCGCTCAAGACCTTCATCCTTCCGGGAGGCGGACGCGCGGGCGCGGCCCTGCACCTGGCGCGCGCCGTGAGCCGCCGCGCCGAACGCGCGGCCGTGAATCTGTCCGCCGTTGAAAAAATACCGGACGGCGTGATCGTATATCTGAATCGATTTTCGACATGGTTGTTTGTCGCCGCGAGGTTCGTGAATAAAGAGACGGGCCACGCCGAAACGCCTTGGACAGGTCTTAATCAATGAGCGCAGTCGTCGTCATGGGCGTCGTTCACGAGTACCCCTCCAAAGGTAAGATGGCCGCACGCCGAGCGCTCAACAACGTTTCTTTTTCCGTCGCCGAAGGCGATATTTTTGGCTTATTAGGACCGAACGGGGGCGGTAAAAGCACTTTATTTCGCATTCTCGCGACGTCGTTTGCGCCCACAAGCGGATCGGCGGAGATTCTGGGTCGTAATTTAGTCGCCGATCCCTCCTCGGTCCGCCCGCTCCTCGGCGTCGTGTTCCAATCCCCGTCTCTCGACAATAAATTAACGGTGCGAGAGAACCTCATTCATGGCGGACGGCTTTACGGACTCTCCGGACCAAGCTTAACGAAGCAGCTAGACGACATGCTGTCCCGTTACCGCCTGACGGCCCGCGCCGGCGACCTATGCGGGACCTTGTCCGGCGGCCTGCGCCGCCGCGTCGAACTCGCGAAAAGTCTCCTGCACAAGCCGAAAGTCATACTTCTCGACGAACCCTCCACCGGCCTGGACCCGGCCGCGCGCGCGGACCTCTGGGACCATCTCCTCGCCCTCAAGAAAGAAGGCGCGACGATCCTCACAACGACTCATCTCATGGACGAGGGCGACCGCTGCGACCGCGTCGCCATACTCGATCAGGGCAAGATCGTGGCCATGGGCACGCCGGAAGCGCTCAAGGCCGAGATCGGCGGCGACGTCATCACCATCGAGGCCGACGACGCCTCGGGCCTGCGCGACGAGATCACCAAGCGCTTCGGCGTCACGCCCCAGGCGTACGGCGCCCAATTGCGCCTCGAGCGCGCCGCGGGCCACGCCTTCATCCCTCAACTCGTCGAAGCCTTTCCCGGCCGCCTGCGCACGGTCAGCCTCTCGCGCCCGAGCCTCGAGGACGCCTTTCTGCACCACGCGGGCCGCCGCTTCGCCGATTCCGACGAGGCCAAGTCATGACCGCCATGCTGACGCTCTGGGAGCGCGACATCGTCCGCTTCTTCCGCGACAAGCCGCGCGTGATCGGCGGCCTCGTGCCGCCGATCGTGTTCTGGCTCCTGATCGGCTCCGGCCTGGGCACGGCCGTGCGCGTGCCCGGCGCGCCCGAGGGCCTGAGTTTTATTCAGTTCTTCTACGCAGGGACCTTGGTCCTGATCGTGCTGTTCACTTCGATCTTCGCCACGATCTCGATCATCGAAGACCGCCGCGAGGGCTTCCTGCAGTCGGTGCTCGTCGCCCCGGTCTCGCGCATGTCCATAGTTCTCGGCAAGGTGCTGGGCTCAGCCACCGTCGGCCTCGCGCAGGGCCTCGCGTTTCTGCTGCTGGCCTGGCCCGCGGGCCTGCACCCGGGCATCGAGGGCTACGCTCTGGCCGTCGCCGTCCTGACTTTCGCCTCGATCGGCCTCACCGGCCTCGGCTTCTGCATCGCCTGGGTGCTCGACTCGTCCCAGGGCTTTCACGCGGTCATGAACCTTTTTCTGATACCGATGTGGATGCTGTCAGGAGCGCTGTTCCCGGCTTCCAGCGCGCCGCGCTTTCTCCAAATGGTGATCGCGGCCAACCCGGTGTCCTACGCGGTCACCGGGCTCCAACACGCGCTGCTGCCGTCCGTGGTTGCGGCGGGAGCCGCGTCCGCGTGCGCCTGCCTCGCGGTTCTGGCCGCATTTTCGGCCGTCATGCTCGTCGCCTGCGTCGCCGTCGCCTCGCGCCGCGACGCGCGCTGACCGTTCCGGTTATTTGGCGGGCTCGCAGCCGCGTCCGGTGAGAACGACGCCCGACATGGTCGCCGAGCAGCGCTCGATCAGGCCGCCCGGGCAGCAGCGCTCCTTGATCTCATCGTAGTTCGCCGCACCCGAGCAATTTCCATCGGGAGAGGAGGCCATAATCCGGCACTTCACCTCGACCCGGTCCGCCACGCCGTCCACGCGTCGTTTGGTGATGCGTGAAATCGGAAGCGAGAGCGCGCGCCGTGCGGCCGGGGACAGGGCGATGACGGGCTTTGAGATCGTGGCGGTGGACTTCTCGGGCTCGTACGCGGACTTCGGCCTCTGGTAAGGCTTCGGCACGCGGCCCTTCTTGTCGGAGATGATGATGTCGCCGCCCCTCGGCGTCGAGCCGGTGTTGCCCGACATGCCGCCGGACGAAGACTGCTCTTCGTTCTTCGAGGGGGGAGACCCGCAGCCGCCCTCTTCATCGCCGCAGCCGAACACGGTCAGCAGAAACAGGGCGTTCAAAGCCGTCAAAAGACGCAGGCGCGATTTCATTCCCCAGAGTTTAAGGCGTCTCCCCGGTTTCGTCAACCCTTGTCGGCCTTCCTCGGCCTTGCTAGACTCTCGGCATGATTCAAGACCTGCTCGGCTCAATCGCCTCGGCGCAAGCCTATCGCCGCTTCGCCGTGGAAAAAACCAGCCGCACCATCCTCTATCTCTTCTTCATAGCCTCCCTATTCACAATCGGCGGCGGGTTCGCCATGCAGCTGCGCGTCGGGCCCATCGTCGACGAGACCTTCGACTGGCTCGGCGCGGAGGTCCCCGCCTTGACCTTCTCCTCCGGCAAGGTCACCAGCTCCGACCCCGCGCCCAAGCGCCTGGTGCATCCCAAGGCCGCCGAGGTCGCCGTCATGATCGACACGACGCGGACCGAGCCCGTGACCTTGAAAACGATGCAGGACGCCAAGGTGCTGGCCTACCTGACCAACAACGCCTTTTATATCGAACAGCAGCAGGGGAAGATCGAGATTTACGATCTATCGAAGGCCGCGCTCGAGCGCCCCATGGTCGTCGACGCCAAGTTTTTCCGCGAGGCCTCCGGCGCGCTGAAGAAGATCGTCTATCCGCTCGCGGTCCTCACCGTGTTCGCGTTCGCCGCGGCGTGGACGGCCTTCGCGGGCCTGCTCTACGCGCTCCTCGCGATGCTTCTGAATTCCATCGCCGGCGGCAAGCTGTCCTTCGGCTCTCTCTATCAGATCACGCTCCACGCGCAGACGGCCGCCCTGCTCGTCCGGATCGTCATGGCCTTCCTGCCGTTTCTGATCCCGATGTCCGGCTTGGTCACGATCTTCATCACCTCGGTCTATCTCTGGATGGCCGTGAAGGCCAACGCGGCCGCCGCCGCCGAAATATCGGCCATTTGAAAGCAGGCTTAGCGCTGACTTTTCTCGCGGCACTGGCCGGCGGCTGCGAGTGGCTGACGGGCGACTTCCAGCTCTCGGGCGTCGTCGAGATATCGCCGCTGCTCGAGGCCCGGGCGCCGAAGACCAATTCGGTCCTTTTCGTCATCGCGCAGAACGCCGGCGGCGTGCCCGTCGCCGTGCATCGCATCGTCAATCCTGAATTTCCGGCCTCGTTCACCATGGCTCCGCAGGATTTGCTTGTGCCCGGCATCCGCCGCAACGAGCTTCTCACGATCGTGGCTCGGCTCAACGCGCACGGCACCCTCAGCGCCGCGAAACCGGGCGATCTTGAGGGCCGCAGCCCGGGCCCCGCGCATCCCGGCGACCGCGGCGTGACGGTGCGTCTCGATAAGGCCCTGTGAGAATCAACCGCCTCGCGCCGCTCGTCCTTGCCGCCGCTCTCGCCGCCTGCGGGGCGCCTTCGGCCCGCCGCGACTCCGCGTCCGGGACGATGTCGGGCCTCGACGTCCTCGTTGCGGACGACTTCCGTTCCCTGCGCGGCAAGCGCGTCGGCGTGCTCACCAACAGCACCGCATTGGACCGCCGGGGGCGCTCAATCGTGGACCTGCTCGCCGCAGAACCCGGCGTGAACCTCGCCGCGATCTTCACGCCCGAGCACGGCTACGCCGCCGCGAGCGAATCGGAGCATATTCCGTCCGGCCGCACACGCGTCAACGGCAAGGACATCCCGCTGTACAGCCTGTACGGCGGCGGCATCGAGACCATGCGCCCGAAGCCGGAACAGCTGCAGGGCCTCGACGTCCTGATCTTCGACATTCAGGACATCGGCGCCCGCTTCTACACATACCTTGCCACCATGGGTATGGCCCTCGAAGAGGCGAAAACAGCCGGGGTCGATTTCGTCGTCCTGGACCGCCCCAACCCGATCCGCGGCGACATCGTCGAGGGCCCGATTCTCGCCGACCCGAACCTGCGCTTTCTCACGCCGACCGCCTATTACCAGGTCCCCGTGCGCCACGGCCTCACCGCGGGCGAGATGGCGCTGTGGCATAACCGCTCCGTCGGCCACCGGCGTCTGAGCGTCGTCAAATTGAGCGGCTGGAAACGTTCGCAGTGGCACGACCAGACCGGACTGCTCTGGGTGCCGCCCTCGCCGAACATGCCCAGCGTGGAGGCGGCCTCGCTGTATCCCGGCATCGGAATTTTCGAGTCCTCGAACATCGCGGTCGGACGCGGCACGCCCATACCTTTCCGCTGGATAGGGGCACCCTGGATGAAGGCTGAGGAGATCGTTTCGCGCCTGCAGGGTACCGTCGAGGGCGTCGAGTTCTCAGTACAGGATTACACGCCGAGCAAAAGCGTCTTCGCGAACCAGGCCTGCCACGGCGTGAAGATCACCGTCACCGACCGCGACTCGATGCGCCCGCTCGCGGTGTTCCGGCATCTCGCCCTCGCCCTGCGCGAGTTCAACCCCAAAGAGTTCGAGTGGCGCTGGGACGAGGTCAAGCGCATGGTGGGCGTCGACGAATTCCGCCTGCTGTGGGAGACCGGCGCCGGTGACGAGGCCTTCATCGCGCTGTTCGACAAAGGCCCGCGCGACTTCGAGGCCTCCCGCCGCCCGATCCTCCTATATTAGGTGTCAGGCCTAACGGTACTGACAGTATTGCTGATACTCAAACCTTAAAATACTGTCACTACCGTTAGGCCTGACACCTATGCGCGGCCTTCGCCGTCGAGCGCCGGCGCGAGGAGCCAGCCGAGGCCGAAGGTCCCGACCGTGCCGATGATGACGAGCCAGCTCCAACCAAGCGGAATGATCGCCTTCTCGGACAGGCCGAGCAAGATCGCGTTGACGACCGCCATGGTCCCCATCGCGACGACCACGGCCTTCTCGCCCTTGCGCTTGGTCAGCATGCCGAGCAGGAACACGCCGAGCAAAGAGCCATAGGTCACGCCGCCGATCTTGAAGGCCAGCCACAGCATCTTGTCGAAGAAGCTGAAGAAATAGGCGATGCAGGCGAGCGCGAGCGCGAACACCGCCACGCAGACGCGCGAGACCTTCATGTAATGCTCCGACGACTCCGCCTTCGCGATCAACGGCTTGTATAGGTCGTTGACGAACACCGCGGTCAAGGACGCGAGCGGCGAATCGATCGAGGCCATCACGATCGCCGTCAGCACGGCGCCGCGCAGGAAGCGCGGCATCACCGTCGCCGCGAAGTGCGGGTATATCTTGTCGAGCTTTTCAGGCAGCGCGAGGCCGGGGTTTTGCTTATAGAAAACAAAGAGCAAGGTCCCGACCACGACGAAGATGCACAAGGTCAGGAATGAGCCCGCGATCGACAACAAAATCGTTTTTTGACTGTCGCGGCGTGTCTCGACGGTGAGCAGCTTCTGCGTCATCTCGTGGTCGGTGCCGAAAGCGGCCGTCGAGCCGACGAAGCCGTTGAGGATCGCGATCCAGATGATGTTCGGATTGCCGAAGAACTTGGCGAGGAAGCCCGGCTCCATCACATTCGGCCCCCAGTTGAATATCTTGAGCTTGCCGGCTTCGCCCGCAAGCTGCAGGGCGGCGGGCAGGCCGCCCTCGATGCGATGGATCAAAAAGATGATCGTAAGGACTCCGACGCCGAGGAAGGTCAGCGCCTGAAGCACGTTCGTCCAGACGACCGATTCGATGCCGCCGTACGCGATGTACGCGACGCTGACGATCGTGAACAGCGCGATCGTCGGCACGATGTGCCAGCCGAGCAGGACGCTGACCGCCACGCTCGCGGCCATCAGGCGCACGCCCGAGGCGAGCAGGCGCGTGACGAAGAAAAATCCCGTGGCCGTGTACTGGCTCCGGGCGCCGAAACGCTGGCGCAGATACTCGTAGATCGTCGTGCTGTTGTATTTATAGAAGGCGGGGATGAACAGGAACGCGATCAAAATGCGCGCGCCCGTGGAGCCGATGAAGAACTGCAGGTAGCCCCAGTCCTCGCGGAAGGTCGTCGCCGGCACGCCGATGACGGTCATCGCGCTGATCTCGGTGGCGATAAATGACAGCATCGCGGCCCACCACGGGATGCGCCGGCCGCCGAGAAAGAAATCGTTCGTGTTCTTGGCGCCGCGCCCGCCCCACCAGCCGACGAGGAACATCACAGTGAGCGTCCCTAAAAGGACGGTGAAGTCAGCCGCGGTCAAAGTCGTTCCGCCCGTGAACCACGAAGTGGCTTCATTCATCGTTTTTCTCCTAAAATGTGAGCGGCGGCGGCGATCTGGGCGGCCTCGGCGCGAGAGTATACACAAAGCCCTCCCGCCTTTGGCGGGAGGTTTAATAGAACGAGGGGGCTGCCGAAGCTGACGGCGATTGAGCCCGGCGCAGCGCTCAAGGCAACGCGGAGCCGGACCCGCGCCTTTTCGTCGAGGCGGATGCGGCCGGAATACGAGCGCGGCCCGACGAAAATTCCCGCCAAGAGCGTCTCCCCTTTCTTCCGCCTGCCGCCGCGCGCGATCCTGACCGGAACGCGCGCGCGCCGAAGAGCGGCGACGAAGGCGCCGCCGGAGAAGGTTTCGCGCACTCCGGCCTGAGGCTCGAAATACGCGACGCGCTTGGGCGCGGGCCGGGACGGCGGACGCGTCCACGCAGCGCAGGCGGCAAACAAGGCAGCCGCCCGGCGGCGATGCGCAGCACCGCCCACGACCGACAGCGCGGGGCGAGGAGCGCGGACGCGGGCCAGCGCCGCGTTCAGGCGGCGCCCCGCCTCGGCGCAGCGCCGCATAAAGCCCGCGTCACGCCCCGCCTCGACCCGCAGTTCGGCGACCAAGGCCCGCGCGTCTTTCGGCACGAGCAATATGTCGGCGCCGCCGCGCAACGCCAGCAAAGCGGCCTCGCGCTCGCCCCAATGCTTGGCGATGGCCCCCATGTCGAGCGCGTCGGTGGCGATCAGGCCGCGGAAGCCCCAGCGGCGCAGCAACGCCGGGCCGGCCGCCGAGAGCGTGAAGGGAAGTTTCGACGGATCGAGCGCCGGCACGACCAGATGGCCGAGCATGACGGCATCTGCATAGCGCGATAATTTTTTGAACGGCGACAATTCTCTCTTGAACAGTACGGCACGGCTGGTCTTAACCACGGGCAAGTCCAAATGCGAATCGGTCGTGGTGGAGCCGTGACCGGGGAAATGTTTAAGACATCCCAGCGCTCCGCCCGCCCGAAGGCCGTCAAGAAACGCTCCGCCGAGACGAGCCGTTTCTTTCGGATCGGAAGAGAAGGAGCGGGTATTCACGATCGGATTTTTCGGCTCGCTGAGCAGATCAAGGACGGGTGCAAGCACCCAATCGACGCCCATCGCGCGCGCCTCAAGAGCCGTAATACATCCCTTCTCGCGCGCAATCGCCTCGGAGCCGGACGCGCCGACGCCGAGATTGGTCGGCAAAGGCGTGGAGCCGGGAACATGCGCCCAGGCGCCTTCCTCGTAATCCGCGCATATCAAGAGCGGATGTTTCGCCGCGCGACGCAGGCGTTTGGTCAATTCGGAGACGGCTCGCGGCGTTCCGCGATACAGACAGAAGCCGCCGACCCCGAGCCGCGCCAGTTCCTCGGCTTCGCGCGGGTCCTGTTTACCGACGGTGAAGCCGGGAAAAACCAGGCGCGCGGGATCCACTCGGCGATCATGCCTTTTCCAGGCGCTTCTCGGCAATAAAAGTATAATCGCCCCTTGTCACACTTGGTGTCAGGCCTCCCATTGTTGCAGTATTCGAATTTAGAAATTCCGATCCGAATACTGCAACAATGGGAGGCCTGACACCAATGCACGCTCAGCTTCTCGCCCTCCTTCTCGCGCTCCCCGTCCCTTTCGCGGCCGCCCAGTCGCCGACTTCGGAAATCTACAACGCGCGCGCGACGCCGCTCGACGACCTGTCGCGAGAGCTCCTGGTCGAGACCGGCTATGTGATCCGCGCGGACGGCAAGGTCTGGGACAACGTCGCCGACAACGCGGTGCGCCTCGACGAGATGTCCTACCTGCTCTCGCGCCTGGCCGGTGCGCGGCGGCTCAAGGCCCTGCTTGAGCTCAATCTCATCTTGAACCGCTCCGAGGGAGAGAGGAAGCTCACCGCCGCGGAACGCGAGACCGTGCGCAAGCTCCTGCGCAAGCATTGGGCCGTGTTCGGCGTCGGTACGCGCAAGGACTTCCGCGCGTATTTCTCCGTCCAGGAACTGACCGAAGAGCTCGACAAGATACCGCCGCGCTTCGACCGCGGCTCCGCGATGCTCATGCGCGACCCCGACCCGACGACCGCTCCCTTGGCGACAAAGGTCGCCGCGTTAATCTCGGTGACCGCTCCCCCTCCCGCCGAGACCTACGCGCCGGTTCCCGTCGCGGCGACGGTCGCGCCGCAAACCCGGATATCGGCGTCCGAAGCGCCCCGTCAATTCTTCCCGCGCGCGGTTCTGACTCCATTTCTCGAGCCGCTGTCACTGCGCCGTCCCTCGCCTTTCGCTCCGCGCACGCGCCCGGCCGAGGTCTCTGTTGCTTCGGTCATTCCCGCACCCGCGCCCGCGGCGCCCGCGTCACCCGCGACGCCGCCGGCGATCGCGGCCGTGCTCGGGGCGATGGCCCCGGTCGACTATCCGTCTCTGATGATGTCGGGCCCGATGCGAACCGCTAGCCCTGCCTCCCCCTATCCCGCGCCTGCCGCAGCAGCTCCGCCCTCGGTCGCCCAGCAGCCCTTGCCCCTGTCCGTCGCCGCGGTGCCTCCGCCGCCGCTCACGCCGCGCAACGTTCCCGTCACTGCAGCGCCGCCCGGCGTCGCGGCTCAGCCCATACCCATTCCGATCTCGCCGACCGGCGGCGCCGACCTCGGCATGCTGAGGCCTTGGACGCCCCCGGGCTCCACGGCTGCGTCCGCCCCCGCGGCCTCCGCGGCCGTCGCAGCCCGGCCCCCCGCCATGATCGTCGCGCCGCCTCAGCCCGCCGACGCGACGCAGGCCGAGTTCGACGCGTTCGTTGCCAACGGGCCGTACGGCCGCGAGGGCCAGGCGCTGCTCAAGATGATCGCGGACAAGGCGCCGGAATTCTGTCGCGCGATCCTGCGCCGCACGGTCGTGCGCGGCGCGCCGCTCATCGTCATCGATGGCGCGCGCGCCGGCTCCGACCGCCGCGCGGGCTTCGCCCCCTCCGATCCCTCCCATCGCGGAGCGACGATCGCCCTCAGCGCGGGACCACTGCTCGTCGAGCGCAAGAAGAGCCTGTTCAGAAAAACCTTGATCGCGCTCCCCGAAGACCCGCGCGCGTGGGCGGAACTCGGCCTGGCACCGCCCGCGCTCGAGGCCCTGCGCAAGGGTTCGGCGCCGACGAGCCAGGAAAACGGGCCGTGGGGCGTCGTCCGTCTATACGGAGATCGCAGCCGCCACGGAACATATTCCGCTCAAGAACAGGCCGGCGAACTTCTCGAGCGCCTGCTTCTGCTCGGACTCGAGCGCGAGGGCTTCGCGTCCTCGACCTACGCGGCCCGGGCCTGGGCGCGCGCGGCGCGTCTGCTGTTCTCGGCGCGCGTCGCCGAGGACTACGGCAACGACTCGTTCCTTGATCCCGACCGCAAGCTCGAGCTGAGGGACTGGATCGAACGCGGCGACGAATCCGACGACCTGCTCGTGGCCGCCTGGTCCTCGTCGCGCGGCAACGTCCTCGACCCGCGCCGCGGCGGCCCCGAATCGCAGTCGCTGTACGAACGACAGGCGCGCGAGTCGTGCACGCGGTCCTTGCTCGCCGACCATCTCGCCGAGGCCGCCCGCGGCTTCGTCGCGCGCGCGCGCACGATCGAGGCCCTCGCCGAATCCGATCTGATCACCTCCGACGTCGCGAGGGCCGCGGCGCAAAAAGCCGCCAACGAGGAAGCCGCCGCGAGAGCCGCGCTTCTCGCTTCACCGCCCGCCTGCGACGGCCGCTTCGGCGCCGACGAAAACGGCCTGCGCCGCTCCTCGGCTCTGCTCGCCGAGGTCTCGCGCGCCGAACGGGCGTTCCGCGAGCGAAAATCTCGAGGCCCGAGCCATGAATAACACTTTTCTCGTCTCTCTGCTTCTCCTCGCTTCTCCCGCTTCCGCGGGCGATTGGCTCGCCGACTCCTCGAAGGCCGCGCGCGAGGCGGTGATCCCGGGCGCCGCCCGGCCCGAGGATCCGAAGCAGGCGTGGATTGCCTACGTCCCCTCCTCGCGCCTGTTCTCGGGCGAAATCCCGACCTCAGGCTGGTGGCCGATGGAGGAGGAGACCGCGACCGGCTCGGTGTTCCGCCTGCTCGGCGGCGATTCGCAGTCGGGCGCGGTGCGCACCGTACTGTCCGTCCGCTTCTACGACAAGGACACGCCCGGCTTCATGCCGATCAAGCAGGCCGTGGAGCTGATGCGCCGCGAGAGAAAAGACTCCAAGCGCTCGATCTCCCCGGTGCGCCCGGTGCGCATGGGCCTGGGCCTGGCGCGCACCTTCGAGATCGACGAGACCCGGCGCATGCCGTCCGACGAAGGCCCCTCGTTCGAAGAAGAGCTGCACCACTACGTCGCGGTGATTCCGGTCGGCGAAGCCTATTACCTCGTGCGGCTGATCTCGTCACGGGCGACCTACCTGGAGTATCGCGACGACTTCGTGCGTTTCATGAAGTCCCTGCGCACGCTCTCGCGCTGACGCCCCGACTGATAATCAGGGCGCGAGAGCCTTCAGTTCTTCGCGCAGTTCAAGAACGACGCGGACATAGTTCTCGGAGTGATTGTAGGCGTACACCGAGCGTCCGATCGCGGATCCGGGCGTGAACGGCGCGCCCGCGCGGTAGCCGGCGCGGACGAGGTAGTTGGCGGCGCTGCCGAGCGCGTCCGGCCACTCGAACAAGCGCCGTCGTCCATCCCCGTCGAAATCAACCGCGAAGGTATTCGCGCTTGAGGGCATGAATTGCACGAAACCAAAGGCGCCCGCGTAGGAGCCGAGCCACGCGTGGGAGTCCTCGCCTTCGGCGGCGGCGAAGACAAGAAGCTCGGCCAGTTCGCGTACCGCCCAGTCCGAACGCTTCGGGACCTTCAACGCGATCGTCCACAACGCCGAACCGATCGGCGTCGTGCCCGTGTAGGAGCCGAAGCGCGTTTCCACGCCGGCGAGCGCGGCCAACAGATGGGGGTCGACGCCGTACCGTCCCGAAACTACGGTCAAGACGGCTCCCTGAGCCGCGAGGAAGCGCGAGCCGGCGGCCAGGCTCTGCGGATTGATGAAAATTTTCCGGTACTCGTCGTAAGGCAGGCTTTCGCCGGGCTTGCCGAAACGGTCGGCGATGCCGTCAATCACACGCAGGCGCGCATCGGCGAAGAACGCGTCGACGACCGCCGCAGGAACCCGCCCATTGAGGGCGCGATCGACTCCGGCGCGAACCTCGGCCGGCGTCTTGGCGTCCGGCGCCGCGGCCGGGCGCTGAGCCCGGGCGCGAAGGCCGGCCTCAACGAAGCCAGCCTGGAGAACCGCGGCGAAATCGGCTTGTGCCCGCGCCGGGCGGCCGCTCAGCAGCACGGCGACGATGACTCCCGACAGGAGGCTGCGCTTTAAAAAGTCCGCGCACAACCGCGCCAGACGCGCGCGCCGATCCAGAAAATCATGGTTCGCGCCGCGCTCGATGACGAGCCGCACCTTCCCGCCCGCGCTTTTGGCGATGCGCTTGGAGACCAGCATCGGGATGGTCAGGTCGGCGTCCCCATGCACGAGCAGCAGCGGCGCCTTGATGCGGCGCGCGGCGAGCCCCGGATCGTACGCGGTCACCGCTTTCCTGAAGTCGGCGGCGAGCGCCTTCGGCGCGATGGTGTTCAGAGGTCGAGAAAGGCGCGTGATGAACTCGAGCGTGCCCGGACCGATCATCTCCGCGCCTCCGGCGGGCGCGACCGCGACGACGGCGCGCAGTTTGGCGTCGCGAGCGGCGGCGTTGAGCGCCGTCCAGCCGCCCATGCTGAAGCCGAAAAGCGCCACGCGGCGCGGGTCCACGAACGGCAGTTTTCTGACGGCGGAGAGCGCCGCGCAAGCCTGCGCGGGCAAGGTCGTGAAGCGGTATTTTCCGCCCGAGCCCCAGGCGCCGAGGAACGAGGGTGCCACCGACGCGACCCCCCGCGCCATCAGCGCGCGCTGAATGTCGACGTTTTTCTCCGAACCGGGAAATCCGTGCAGAAACACGACGGCCGGGAAGCGCTTGCCCTCGGGACCGGCGGGCCGGTGATAATGGACGAGCATCTTCTGTCCCTTCACGCGGAAAATCTCGGTGCCGCCATGGGCTTCCATGCCGCGATTGTAGCGAAAATCCCCGCGAATAACTCCGCTATAATCTCCGCGTGGCGCGAAACCTTTCGGACCGTCCCCGCATCGTTCTCGGTGTCGCCGGGGGCAGCGGCTCCGGCAAGTCGCGGCTCACGAAAGCGATCGTCGAGGCCTTTCCCGAACAGACGACCATCGTCTGTCACGACTGGTACTACCGCCACAACGGCAATCTGACGGAAGCGGCCGCGCGGAAGCTGAACTTCGACCACCCGCGTTCGCTCGAGACGGCCCTGATGTGCCGCCAGCTCGATTTGCTGACGGCGGGCAAAACGATCGACGCGCCGATCTACGACTACGCGACGCACAGCCGCCTGAGGAAGACGCGACGCGTGTCGCCGCGCCCGCTGATCATCCTCGACGGCATCCTGGTACTGAACGAGAGGTCGCTGCGCGAACGAATGACCGCGTCGGTGTTCATCGAGACGCCCGACGACATTCGCCTGATGCGCCGCGTGCGCCGCGACTGCACCGAGCGGCGCGTGGACCTCAACGAGACTTTACGGCTGTACGAGGACTTCGTGCGCCCGATGCACAAGCGCTTCGTCGAGCCCTCGTCGCACCACGCCACCTGGATCTGGTCTCAGCTCGAGGACAAAACCTTCCCCAGCCTGCTGATCAAGGACCTCGCGCGCCGCCTCGCCGAAAAAGCCCCGGCGTAGCTACTTGCCCACGACCTCGTCGGCGAGCTTCCCCATCCCGTAGACGCTGCGCATCGCCTCGATGATACCGGAGGAATGCACCGCGACGGTGCGGTTTCTAGCGTCGTCGTAGGCGTAGCGCCCGACGAGCGACTGGATGTTCCCGTCGAAGACCAGGCCGACGTACTCGCCTTTCGCGTTGACGATGGGCGAGCCCGAGTTGCCGCCGATGATGTCGTTGGTCGTGACGAAGTTGAGCTTCGTGTCGAGATTTATTTTATTTTTCGCCGTTTTTACGCGCGGCGCCAAGTCGAAAGGCGCTTTCTCGGAGTGGCCCGTCGCGCGGTCATAAAGGCCGTAAAATGTCGTGAACGGGGCGACGAGAGTCGTGCCGAGCTCGTAGCCCGCCACCTTGCCGTACGACATCCTCAGCGTGAAGGTCGCGTCCGGGTAGGTCGACTTGCCGTACGCCGCAAAGCGCGCCTTGGCGATGCGGTTGCCCTCGGCGACGGTCACACTTTCGATCTCGTCCTCATACCACTTGCGCTGCGCGCGGTACACCGGGTCGAGCTTGCGGGCCCAGACGATGAGAGCGTCGTTCGACGCGTCGACGGCCTTTTGGCCGCCCGCGATCAGCTTTTTGCGCTCCGCGACGTCGAACAGCTTGGTGCCCGCGATCAGGTCTTTCGCGACCTGCGCCGGTTCCCGGCCGCCGAGCGCGGCGCGGACGAACTCGTCGTTCGGTCCGAGCTCCTTGACCGCGTCCTCGAGCGTGCGCGTCAGGAAGAACTCCTCCATGTCGGGGTAGATCGGCGCCGGGGAGAACAGGCGGAACTTGAGGGACTCGAGGCTCGAGTCGCGGTATTCCTCGTAGCGCTTGTCGTTGGGCTTGGCGACCTCCGCGACGTAGCGGGCGATCTGATTGGCCAGGCCGGCGATCTTGGTCGCGTCGAAGCGGCGATAGGTCGTCTGCAGGCGACGGTCGCCGGCCTTCTTGGTCACGACGGCGATCTTAGCCCACGAATCCTTGGCCGATATGGGATTTAAGCCGGCGACCGCCGGCGGAACGGGAAGTACCGGCGCGCCGAGAGCGTCGCGCCTCGCGCCGCTTTTCGCGTCGGCGGCGAGCAAGGCGAGGTTCTCCCCGGACACGACGGCCCGCAAGGAGTCCTCGGCCGACTGAAGGGAGGCGAGCAAAGAAGGCTGCATAAGTCCCTCGTATTCGCCGGTGACGGCCTTGATCGAGTTCTCGATGCCGAAGATGCGGTCTTTCGAACGACGCTCCTGTTCGACGCCGAGCTTGGAGTAGGCGTAATAATCGCCGCGCTTCTTGGCCGCGACCTGCAGGTACAGCGGCAGGCCAAAGTCGCGCGCGTACTCGAGCTGGGCGACGGGATCGAGACGGTCGGTGCGGCCCGGGTGGCCGGTCACGAACACGAGCTCTCCCTCCGTGGCGCCGTCCTTGGACCACTTGAGAAAGTGCTCGATCTCCACGGGCTTGCCGTTCTCGTAGACGCGGAAGAACGCGAAGTCGAGCGCGTAGCGCGGATAAGTGAAATTGTCGGGGTCGCCGCCGTAGAACGCGGCCTGGATCTCCGGCGCCATGACGAGGCGCATGTCGGTGTACTTCTTGTAGCGGTACAGCCAGTATTCCCCGCCCTGATACAGCTCCACCACGTCGGAGCGCAGGCCCGTCTCGTCCGTCGATGCCTTCGTGATGCGGGAGATCTCGCCTTTGCGCTGCTCGTTCTGCTCCTTGTCCGAGGACTTCAGGTTCACGGCCAGGCGGACCCGGTCGGTGACGTTCTCCATCGAGACGAGGACATTGACCTCGAGGTCGGGGCAGGGGATCTCTTCCTTTTGCCCCTTTGAGAAAAAGCCTTCCTTAACATAGTCCTTCTTCGGCGTGGACATCTTCTGCAGCTGGCCGAGGGCGACGTGGTGGTTGGTCAGGACGAGGCCGTTCTTCGACACGAACGCGCCGGAGCCGCCGTCATTAAAGCGTACCGACGCGAGGCGGAGGTGGTCAATCCAGCTCTGCGTCGGCGTGAAATCGTAGCGCTCCTTGAGGAGCGCGTTCGGAAGGTTGTCGAACGTCCACATGCCCTCGTCTCCGCGCAGATGCGGCGTCGCGACGACGCTCAAAGCGGCGGCCATCACGGCGGCGCGGGCGGTGTTTTTACGGGACTTGGGTGTCGTGGACATGGCGGGACCTCCGAGGGAGTAGTGCCCGCATTTTAGCAAATCGCCCGGCTAGGCGAGCGGCACGGTGAAGTGGAACTCACTGCCCTCGCCGGGCGCGGAGCGCAGGCCGGCCGAACCGCCGTGGGCCTCGGCGACGTTCTTGACGAAGGCCAGCCCGAGACCGAAGCCCGGGATCTGTCCGGTGAAGTCCGCGTCGATCTGGTAGAACTTGCGAAAAAGCTTAGACTGCTCCTCACCGGGGATGCCGGGACCGTCATCTTTGACCGCGATCTTGAGACATCCGTCCTCGCGCGTCACGCGGATCTCGACACGCTTCTTGGCCGCGGGGTTGAACTTCACCGCGTTCTCGATCAGGTTGGCGACCGCTTCCTTCAAGAGGAACCCGTCGACGCGCTGCTTCGGCAAAGTCAGGGCCGCCTCCATGTCCCATTTCACGACGGCAGCCGGCCCGAGCTCGAGGCCGCGCAACGCCGCTTCGACGACCACGGCGAGCGAGGTCGACGTACGCTCAAGGACGATGTTCTCCGGGCTCTGCACGGCCGCGAACGTGATCAGCTGTTCGACGAGGCGCGCGAGCTTCTCATCCTCGCCTCGAACCTTGGCGAGCATCTTCTGCTGGTCGGCCGTGAGGTTCTTCGCCTCGCCCTGCAGGAGCTCGAGGTTGCCGAGCGCGATCGCCAACGGCGTGCGCAGCTTGTGCGAGACGATCGACAGGAAGTTGCGCGACAAAGTCTCGCCGCGCTTCTCGAGCGTGGCGTCGTGGAAGATAAGGAGAAAGCCGGCGTGGATGTTGTGGTCGCCGAGGCGGTCGGCCACACCCGAGAGTATTAAAAGCTGCGGCGCCGTGCGCCGCAACACGAAGGGCGTGATGCGCTTGGCGCCCGAGAGGATCACGGAGAGCGCCGGCTTGGCCTCGTGCTCGGGCTCGGTGGCCTCGGCGAGGGTGGACGCCGCGCGCTCCTGACGGCCCAGCAAAGCGCGCGCCGAGGGGTTCATCAGCACTATGCGTCCCTTCGGGTCGGTGAGCACGAGGCCCTCGCGCGTGTCGTTGAAGATGTTCGCAAGCTTCTCCTTCTCCTCCTGGAGGCCGCGGAACAGCAGCGAGTTCGCGACGGTCATCTCGTTGAACGCGCGCGCGAGCGTGCCGATCTCGTCGCGCGACTTCACCTCGACCTGAACGCTGAAGTTCCCGCGTCCCGCCTCGCGCGCGGCCGCCGCGAGCTTCGGGAGCGCGCGGGTCGTCCAGCCCACGATCAGGACGGTACCGAGCACGGAGAACAAAGTCGCCACGGCCGCGATCAGCATGATCCGCCGCTTGGGAGATTTTAGGGCGTCTTCAAGAGAGCCCTCATTGAACCCGATGCGGGCCGTCCCCACGCGGCGCGGGCCCACGAAGACCGGCGCGCTGAGATCGTAGACGACGCCGCCGCCCGCGTCTCGAAAACGCTGCAGCTCGACGCGATCTGAAGCCAGGGCTCGTATCGAAAAGGGGTCAGAAAGCCGGTCGCCGATGCGGGTCGGGTCGCTGTGCGACAGAACGACGCCATCCTTGCCGACGACGCCCGCGTAGGTCACGGCCTTCTCCTTGATCATCTCCTCGACGTGGAAATGCAGCGAAAACGGATCGAGCTTCGGGAAGATCGCCTCGCGCGAGGAGCGCGCGAAAAATACCGCGCGCACCTTCATCTCTCCGATCAAGCCTTCCTCGATGCCGCTGACGATCTGGCGCGCCATGAGGGCGATGACGCCGAGCACGAACAGGCAGGTCAGCAAAGAGAGCTTGGCGCCGAGAGAGCGAAATGGATCCATGTCAGTAGAGCACCGCGATCTTGAGCTTTTGCGTGCTGACGCGCGCGCCGTAGCGCTTCTCGATCACCGCGACGTAGCCGCCCGGGGCGACGCGCATCCCGGAGTCGCTGCTGCCGTTCCAGGTCAGTATCTGGTTTCCCGCCCCAAAAGACCGGGAGCGATTGGCGACCTGACGGCCCTGGAGCGTGTAGATTTTGAGCACGACGTCGGCCGCCTCCTCGAGGAAGAAGCCGATCTGCGCGTCGCCCTGCGCAGGATTAAACGGGCTCGGCCAGGTAAAGGGTTTCGATATCTCCGGGGTCTGCGCCGTAATGAACACCGGCACGGCCGCGCTGACGGGCGAAAAAACGCTGTAGACGCCGGCGTTGGAACGAGCGCGCACCTGGGCGTAGTAGCTGCGGCCGGTCAGCATGCCCGCCGCGGAGTAGCTCGCCGCGGCGACGTTGCCGGCGAACAGATCGCTGGCGCCGGGCAGCGAACCCACGAGCAGGTTATAGTCGAGGATGCCGACCGGGCTCGTCGGGGCGGCCCACGCAAAGATGGCCGTGCCGTCGTACGAGAACGCGCGGTCGGAGATCGGGGCGCCCGGGGCGGCGGGCGCGGTCGTGTTGGAGAGGTTGCCCGCGGTCGTCGAGATCACCGTCGAGAAGGCGCTCGCCGTCGAACTGCGGTTGACCGCCCGCACGCGCAGATAGTACTGCGTGCCGGGCGTCAAAGTAAAAAAAGTCGCCGAGGTCGCGAGCGTATTCGACGAGTCCGTCAGCGAGAAGAAGTTGTCCGAAGAAACCTGCGCCGTGTAAAGCGTGCCCACGGGATTGACCCCTCCCGACCAGGTGAAGACGCCGCTGGTGATGTGCACCGGACCCGCGGCCGGGGCCGCGGGCACCGCGGCCCAGGTCGCCGTCGCCTGCGTGGCGAGGTAGGCCGTGGGCACGCCGTCGAGGTTCACCGCGCGCACGCGGAAGTAATAGGTCGTGTTGGGCGCCAGGTTCGCGGGCGAGGAGGACACGGCCGCGGCGAAGGTCGTCGAGACGGGTGCCGCGAAGGCCGTCGAGGTGGCGGCGTTGAGTTCGTAGACCGTGTATGAAGGGTTCGCGCCGGCCGACCAGCCGAAGGTCAGCGCCGTCGCCGCGAGGGCGCTGAAAGACGGCGCGCCGGGCTCTGCCGCCAAGGTGTGCGTGGAGACCGCGCTCGAGGGCGCGGAATCCCCCCAATCCGTGTAGGCGGTCACGAAGCGTGTGTACGTCGTGTTCGGGATGAGGGTCTGCTCGGTGACGCCGCTGAACAAGCTCGTCGCCGTCGTCTGCGGGGCCGGAAACGGCGCCGTGACGGTGGACGGGAAGACGCGGTAGAGCCAGGTCGTCGCCGTCGCGTCGCCGAAAAAAGGAGTGGTGGTACTCCAGGTCCAGCTGATCGAGGAGGGGTAGACGCTCGACACCGCGAACACAGTCGGCGACGCCGCCACCACGCCGAAGCTCACCGAGCCGACAGCGCCGGCTGCGGGCGGAGTGGACGGATCGATGACGCCGGTGAAGCCGGCGCCGGGTTCGATGATGCCGGCAGGGCCGGCCGCGGTCGAGAGCGTCACGGCGCCGAAGGACGCCGCGCCGTAGAACAGCTTGATCCGACCGCCGCCGCCGCCGCCACCCGGAGCCTTGGTGGGTTGGGCGAAAGTCGAAGCGATGTTTCCACCGGCATGCCCCTTGGCCGACAGCTTGGAGCCGTCCGCGAGGGTGAGTCCACCCGTCACGCGCAGCAGGATGGTCCCGCCGCCGCCGCCGCCGCCGCCGCCGGGATTCGTCGCGTTCGGGCCGAAGGCCAACGCGGAAGCTGTCGAGCCGTCGACGAAAATCGAGCCCGTCACCGTCATCGACGCGGCCTCGATGTAGATCGCGGCACCGCCGGAAGCCCCCGTACCGCCCGACGCAGTCGCGTTGGCACCGCCGCCGCCGCCGCCCGAGCCTTGAAGGGCGTCATCGGCCGATATCGGACTCGTCACCGTCCCAGTCGATCCATAAGCGCTTCCTCCGGCCGCGCCCACCCCTCCGCCGCTGTCGCCCGTGCCGACGCCGCCGGCTCCTCCTCCCCCGCCTCCACCGCCGCCCTTCGTCGCGAGAGCGCCGATGCCGTTGCCGGCCCCAGCGGCGCCTCCACCCGTTCCGTTGGCGCCCACGCCGGACGAGGCCGCCCCTCCGCCGCCGCCCGGCCGACCACGGCCGACGCCGTTGAGAACGCCCGCGATCGAGACGGTCGAGGCATACATCGCGAGATTGGGGCCGCTGGGAAGCGCCTCGATGGAGCCAGTGACGCCCGCGGGCACGGTGAACGAAGAGACGTTCGTATAAACTCCGGACAGCGTGTCGCCGTTGGCGACGGTGAGCCCGCCGCCCTGGTAGTCGCCGGATGGCAGCAGCGCTGCACGCGCCGCGGAGGAGAGCAGAAGCGCCGGCAGAAGAAGGCGCGCGATCATTGGGTGTAGCGAAGGGCGGCCGCGATTTTTTCCTTCAGCGTCTTCGCCGCCTCGGACGACGGGTCGATTTTAAGAAGCTCGTCGGTCAGCGCGTCGGCGGCCTGGTAGCCGCCCTTGAGGTACTGCTCGACCGCGCGGTAGTAAAGCTGCTCGAACTCCTTGCGCTTCTCCGGCGTCAGGGCTTTCTGCACCTGAACGCGAAGCGCCGCGGCCCTGTCGGCCAAGCCCGGCTCCTCGGGGGCCTCCCGCAAAGCGGTTTCGACGCTGCGCAGGGCGCCGTGATAATTCCTCGCGGCGGAAAACTCGTCGGCCTCGGTGAGCTTCGCCTTCACGAGCGCGCGCGTCTGCTCGCGGACCGAGTCGATGAAGCCCGTGACCTGCGCGTTGCCCGGGAAGCGCTTGAGCGCCTTCTCCGCCTCGAGCAGCGCCGCGCGCAGCTGACCGCGGGCGAGGAAGGTCGCGGCCTGCGCGAGAGCCAGGGCGATCTCGGTGGCCGACTGCGCCTGGCGCAGGCCCTCGAAACGCGTGCGCTCCTCGACGGAGAGGTCGCGGTCGATGCGCGCGAGCTCGCGCGCGGCCTCGGCGTGATCGCGATCGAGCTCGAGGACGCCGCGCCAGTATTGGCGGCCGGCGATCAGGTTTCCCTGCCGGTCCTGTTCGCGCGCCAGCGCCGCGCTGCGCTCGATCGTCAATCGCTTGAGCGATTCATCCCACTTCGCCGTCGTGTCGCTGATCTTCGCGCGGATATCGTCGTTGCGCGGGTCGAGCAAGGAGGCCGCCTCCAAATTGCGCAGCGCCTCCTGGATCCGGTCGCGGCGCAGTTCCTCGTCGGCCTTCGCGAGGTAAGCCTTGGACAGACGCGCTCCCTCGGCGTAGGACAGCTTTTGAATGCCGCGGCGGATCGTTTCCTCGAGTTCCTCCGGCGTCTGGCCGAAGCGCTGGGTGAAGGTGAACAGGCTGCCCACGCCGAGGTCGCCGAGAGAGGCGGCGTAGTCGAAGCTCGAGTTGCTGTAGCGCACGCCGATGCCGGTAGACAGATTTTGGTCGCGCACGCCGAGACGAAGTGCCAGCAGGCGCTGGGACTGGAACTCGACGCCCGCAGACACCGCCAGGCTTTCGTTCTGCGTCTTGGAGAATTTGAGCGCGCTCAGCGCGCGCATCTCGGGCGACAGCTTCCACAGGTAAGCGGGCGAAATATCGATGACGCGCGGATAGCTGACCGGAGAAGACACGAAGGTCATCTTCGGCGCCACGAAATTGGAGACCATGAGCCCGAGCGAGAAGCGGTCGTCGGGCTGGAGGATCACGCCCACATCGGCGCCGCGCCCGGACGCGGACACCGAGCCGATCGACTCGCTGACGCTCTTGACCGTCACGCCGACGGACACGGGCTGAGGACGGCGCAGCCAGGAGGAGCCGGCGAGCCACGGCAGGGCGAACGCCCGCCCCCAACCGCCGAGTATCGCGCTTTGCGTGATGGAGAAGTTCGTCGGGGCGTCGTTGGGCCCCGCGCGCGCCTCGAAGCCGCCCGAGGACTGGCGGACATAGCCCAGCCCAAAGCCCCCCCAGCGCTTGCTCGACCAGCCGCCCGAGATGAAGTCGAAGGTCGTGTCCGAGAACAAGGTCACATGCGTGGCGCCGACCTCGGGCTTGGTGAGCCGGGCCAGCCCCGCCGGGTTCGACGAGAGCGCGCTCGAATCGTCGACGACGGCGGTCATAGCGCCTCCGAGCGCGGCGCCGCGAGCGCCGGCGTCTTGGCGCAGAAAAGCGCCGGGACCCGCCTGCCCCCAAGCTGGAAGAGACGAAGTCGCCGTCAAGGTGAGAATTAAGACGAGACGAAGACACCTCATGCGCTAACCGAAGGGTAACAGGCAAGTCCGTCTTGGTCAAGCACCGCGATCTCTATGTTCAGGAAGTATTGAAAGAGCACATGACATGAAAGTTATGCTCACCCTGACCCGCACTGACATTACCTGACTGTCGGGCCCTTGAATCCCACCGTCGATGCCGCATACTCTGGACATGGGTCTCTCTTCGTTTTTACCTATCAACCGAGCGCGCGTCTGCCGTCTCTGTCTGTTTCTCGCGTCTCCGGCCGTTGCGTGGGCAGGGGTGGGTTGGGATCAAATCGAGTTCGAGGAGCCGCCTCCGGTCGCCCAGCTCTTTCCGCCCATCGAGAAGATTCTCGGACGCACCTCGTTCTGGGCACAAAGCCGCGTTCGCGCGACGGACGCAAAGTTCAAGCAGGCGATGGCGAGCCCGGATCCGGTCCAGCGCGCCGAGGCGGCCGATTCGCTGGGCTATCCCAACGACGACGAGGCCGTCCCGCTCCTGGGCGAGATTCTTCAAAACGGCCGCGAAGATAAGAGCGTGCGGGCTTCCGCGGCGATAGCGCTGGGGCGAATAGGCGATGAGCGGGGCCGCCGCTTCCTGGCGGAATCCATCGATGACGAACAGCTCGACGTGCGTTTTGCTTCCGTCCTGGCGCTCAGCCGGCTCGGCTTCACGGGCGACGAAAAGGCGATCGAGAAAACCCTGCGTTCGGATCCGGCGTGGTGGGTCCGCTATGCCGCGGCGGCGGCGCTCGGAAAAGCGCGGCGGACGTTCGCGATCGAAGCCCTGGCGCAGGCGGCCCGCGAGGACCCGCAATGGCAGGTCCGCATGCAGGCGGCCAACTCCTTGGGCGAGATCGGCGGCGAGCCGGCTGCGGAGAGTCTCGCCGCCCCGTTGAGCGACCGCGACGAGGGAGTGCGCGCCTCCGCGGCGATGGCGCTGGCCGAAATCGGCGGCCCGAAGAGCCTGATCCTCTTGCGCCGGGCGGCCGCACAAGAACGCAGCGACTTCGCCCGACAGGTCATCAACGACTCCGTACGAAGAGTCCTCGCCAAGCCATGAGACTGCAACTCGAGGGCGCGCCGCGTCCTGCGGACCTGCGGCCTGAACATGAAGCCGTATTTTTTTCTACAGTTATCCTATGGCCAAGGTTCTGATCATCGAGGACGACGGCAACCTCCAGCAGATACTCTCCGTCCACTTCCAGCGTCAGGACTACGAACTGCACTACGCCTTCAACGGGAAGGAAGGCTACGACAAGATGATCGCGCTGCAGCCCGACGTGGTGCTCCTCGACCTCATGATGCCCGTCCTCAACGGCATCGAGATGATCAAACTGGTCGCCACCAACACCTCGCTCAAGGACATCCCGATCATCGTCATGACCGCGCACGGCGACAAGGCGGACATGCTCGAGCATTCGATCAAGGCTCAGGGCGTGCGCGCCTATCTCAAAAAGCCCTTCGAGCTCAAGGAAATCAGCGCTTTGGTGCGGCGCATGGTGAGCCAGTATCCGCGTCATCCGATCACCATGGCGGAAGTCGCCAAAGGCGAGGTCCGCCTCGACGTCAAGTTCCGCACGGTGTGGGTGAGCGACCGCATGGTGGCCACCGTGTCGCCGATGAAGGCGCATGTGCTCGAGATACTGCTCGGCTCCAAAGGCCCGGTCAAGCGCGAGAAGCTCCTGCAGGCGGTGTGGGGCGATTTAAGCTCCGCGGCCGCCCTGGAAAAGACCATCTCGCGCCTGCGCGAGGATTTGGGCGACGAGGGCCGCCGCCTGCAGACCACGGCGGAAGGCTACGAGATCGTCGGCTGACCGTCGCTGACATATTCTGACAACTTTGGTCTTGCCCTTCCCGGGGCACCTGCTACCCTATGTAGCGTGAGACGCTCAAGCCGCCTCGGTGTACTCGCCGCCGCCTGTCTCGGTTTGCTCCCCGCCCGAGCGGCGGCCGCGTCATGGTCTGCGACGACTCCGCTGCCGGAAGCCTACCAGGGCCACGCTTTGGTTTACTCCGCCGGCCGCCTGTACCACACCGGAGGCATCAGCTACAACGGCGGCATTCTCGACGGCATCAAGGTCTTCTCCGCCGCGGCTTCGGCCGCCGGAACGGTCGACGCCTGGACCCCGGCGGCAGCACTTCCGGAGGCGGTTTATTACCACGCGGGCGCGGCGGTCAACGGCCATCTGTACGTCCTCGGCGGCTTCCACTACACGGACGCGGGCGGCATCGTCATCTCGAACGTCGTGTATCGCGCGAAGGCCGGCGCCGACGGGGTCGTCGGCGCCTGGGAAACGGCAACGTCGCTGCCGCAGCCGGTATTCTTTCCGAGCGCCGCGGTCTGGAACGGCCGCATCTACGTGACGGGCGGCTGGAACGGCTCGGCCTTGGTCAGCGCCGTCTACTCGGCCGAGGTCCACGAAGACGGAAGCCTTGGACTTTGGGTCACGCAGAGGTCTTTGCCCCAGGCGGTGTACACGCACGCCGCAGTCTCCAACGGCACTTTGTACGTGCTCGGCGGCACCGTCAACGGCGGCAACGACATCCAGAACACAGTCTACTTCGCCAAGATCGGCGCGGACGGCTCGCTCGCCCAATGGGCCACGACCACGCCGCTGCCCACTGCGAACTCCAACCACGGCGCCGTGGTGGTCAACGGCCGGGTGTTCGTGCTCGGCGGTTGGACCGGCGCCGCCCCGACCGAGGCCGTCCACTCGTCTTTGATCGCTGACGGCGGCGGCCTTGGGGACTGGGCGCCCGAAGCCTTTTTGCCGCGTCCGCTGTACCTGCTCGCGGCGACGGCAAGCCCGTCCCACGTCTTCGTCAGCGGCGGCATCGACAACGCGGCGATCCGCAACGAGGTTTACGCGCTGCCCCTGCCCCCGCCCCCGCCGCCGGCCGACTCCTTGCCGCCGCAAAGCACCTTCGCCGCCGCGGCGGGCATCGTCCTGTTCGGCATCGACTTGATGACGCCGGAAACCGCGTTGACGATCACAGCAACTGACCCCGTCGACAACGGGATATCCTCAGGCGTCCGGCAAATCCTTTACAGCGTTGACGGCGGCCCGGACCAGATTTACGCCGGTGCCTTCTATCTGCCGGCCGGAAATCACACCGTCAGCTACGGGGCCGTCGACAACGCCGGCAACGCCGAGGACCGCAGAACGGTCTCGCTGTCCGTCAGCACCTTCCTCGCCGACACCCTGGCCGGGTTCGACTCGGTCTCTCTTGTGGGCGGGGCCGGGGTCGTCGGAAACGTGCGCTCCAATGGGGCCTTCACCGGCAAAGGCAACTCCTGGGTAAGGGGCGATGTCACGGCGATGTCGGTCAGCTTGAGCGGAAAGAGCGCGATTGGCGGGACGATCACTCAGGGACGGGCCACTCTACCTGCCGCGCCCTACGATTTGTCGGCGGCCCGCGCCGCGGCCTCGGCCCGCAACAACAACGCCGCCATCCCGGCCCAATTCCTTTCCGGGGGCGCCTTGACGCTCAGCCGCCGCCAGGCGTTGACTTTGCCCGCCGGCGACTACTATCTGACGGGCTTGACGCTGAAAGGGCGCGCCAACCTCTCCATTGACGGGCGCGTCAACCTGTTCCTGGATGGGCCGCTCACTTTGCGCGCCGGAAGCCGCTTAAACGACGCCGGCCAGGCGAACGATTTGTGGATCGTCGGCGCTTACGCCGGCCGCAACGCCCATGAAGACGGCGACGGCGAGGACGACGAGGACGACGATGCGCAACGCGCCGACAGCCACTCCGGCGCGCACGACGTCTGCCTGAGCGGGAAGGTCCGCGCCGCCTTCCATCTCTACGCTCCACTCTCGACGATCGCCTTGAGCGGCCATGGCGAAGTCGCCGGCCGCCTGCTCGGCAAGGCCGTTTCCCTTTCCGGCAAGGCCTTGCAGCCCTCGACGACGATGCTGGCCGCGCCGACGCCGCGGTCATCCCATCCTCTTTCCGCCCCCCCCTCCCGCAAGGATGGGGGCACGGCCGCCAAGAGCCGCAACGTCCCTTCCTCGCTGCCGCCCATCAGCCTCTCCGCGCGCGCCGCTTTCGCGGCCGTGGGCGGCGCCGGCCGCGCCGTCCGCGCCAAGGACCGGTCCGCCGTCGTCATCCCCGAGGGTGCGGCGACCGGCGGGCTCGGCGTGAGCGTCTCGCCGCCCGGGAAGAGCGACATCCTCGAGAACCGGCGCCGGGCCGACGTCGAGGCTAGAAAAGGCCTCGTCGCGGCCGCCTCGGGCGTGCAGTACGGCCCGGAGGGCGCGCGTTTCGCCAAGCCCGTCACTTTGGAACTGCCCTACGAGCGCGCGGGCCTGCCCTCGGGGGTCTCCGAGAACGACCTCGCCGTGCACTATTGGAACCCGGTCAGCGGCGACTGGGAAAAGCTCGACTCGAGCGTGGACACGCAAAATCAGGTCGTGCGCGCCCAGACCGCGCACTTCTCGCTGTATCAGATTTTCGGCGGAGGCTCCGCCGCGGCCGCACCCGGCAACGACTTTTACCTGCGCGAGGTCTACGCCTTTCCCAACCCCGCCCGCGGCGGCGGCGCGGTCATAATCCGCGTCCAGCCCGGCTCCGCCGACTCGGTGTCCGTGCGCGTCTACGACCTGGTGGGCCGGCTCGTGCATGAGTCGCCGAACTTCAGAAACCGCGGCTCCTTCGACGACGGCAACGGCTCGGGCCCGCAGTCCACCTTCGAGTACGCCTGGAGTTCCTCGGGCGTCGCCGAGGGCGTGTACAGCTACATCGTCACCGCCCGCAAGTTGGGTTCAGCCGACATCGGCAAAACCGGCAAGATCGTCGTGTTGCAATGATCCTCCCCGCCCTGCTGGCCGTTTTTCTGGCCGCTCCGGCGCTTGCCTCCGAGACCGCCTTATTCCTGGACATCGGCGTGGGCGCGCGCGCGCTGGGCATGGGCGGGGCCTACACGGCGCTGGCCGATGACTCGAGCGCCGTCTACTGGAATCCGGCCGGCCTCGCCCGCCTGGACAAGCGCGAGGCCGCGGTCAGCCATACCGAGCTTGGCCTGGGCACGCGCGAGACCTTCCTCGCCTACGCGCACCCGACCGGCCGCGGGACCTTCGCGGGCGCGACGACCTACCTGAGCCGGGGCTCCATCGACGGCCGCGACGCGGCGGGGCGGCCGACCGGCCGCTTTGAGGCCTCGGATGCGGCCTTCGCCGGCGCCTACGCGATCAAGACGGACCTCGCCGACCTCGGCGCGAGCGTGAAATACATCCGCAGCCACATCGGCTCGCTCGAGGCGCAAAGCGGCGCGCTCGACTTCGGCGCGCGCCGCCGGCTCGACGGCGTCGGCCCGGGCCGGCTCATGCTGGGCGCGGCCCTGCGCAACCTCGGCCCCGGCCTCAAGTTCGGCGACCAGCGCAGCGACCTGCCGCTGAGACTCGCGCTCGGCGCGGCGTACGCTCTGCCGCGGGGACTTGTCCTCGCCCTCGAAATCCAGAACGGCCCGCGGGGTGCTGGAACCGAGGTCGGCTTCGGCGGCGAGATGACGGCCATGGCGGGAGTGTTCGCGCGCCTGGGCTATTCTTCAAAAAACGCAGCCCCCGCGGGCGCCAGCTTCGATGCCGCGCGCGGGCTCACGGTCGGCCTCGGCTTTGAGCGCGCCGGGGTCCGCTTAGACTACGCGGCGCAGGCCGCGGGCGAACTGGGCGCCGCGCACCGCTTCACGCTCGCCAAACGGTTCTAGGCGAGCAGGACTTTGATCTTGGCGATGAGCTCTTCGAATTTCAGAGGCTTGTGCAGGAACGCGACCACGTTCTTCTCCCGATCGATGATGCTCTCGTTGGCCTTGTCGCTGTAGCCCGTGATCACCAAAACGGGGATGTCCTTGAAGCCCTCGGCTTGAAGCCTGTGAATGACCTCGAAGCCGTTGAGCAGCGGCATCATCAGGTCGAGCACGATGAGCTGCGGGTTGAACGCGGCGACCTTGGCCATGCCCTTCACGCCGTCTTCGGCGACGGCGACGTTGAACACCTGGCCCATCGCGAGCACGAACAGCTCGCGCAACGATTCGTCGTCGTCGATGAGGAGGACGCGCTTGGCGGCCGCCGAGTCGGTCGACATGGCGCGATTATAGCTTTTGGCCGGGGGTCTAAAGACCGGCGGTTTCTAGGCCCATGGCTCCAGGCGGTCCGCAAGCCGGTCCGTTATCATATGAGAATGATCAAGATTATCGCCGCCGCGCTGATCTTCTGCGCGCAGGCCGCGCGCGCGCAAGTCGCCGTGAACTGGGACGCGGACGTCTTCGCCGAGCTCAAGGCCGGCGTAGCCGAGACCGCCGCTCCCGGCGCTCCCGTCGCGACTGTGACGGCCCCGCCCGACGGCGGCGTGTTCGCGCCCGAGACGGCGACGGATGCGTCCGCGTTCGCGCTCACGCCGGAAGACATCGCCGCGGCCGGCGCCGCCGTGCCCGAGCCCGGCTCCCCGCTCGCCGAGAAGCTCGCGCGGGTCATGCGCCGCGTCTTCGTGTCGGCGCCCGCGGAACCAGACACCCCCGCCGAGCCCGACGTGCTGCGCGTGATCAGCTGGAACGCGGCCGACCCGCGCGGCGCGGACATCGAGTCCGTGGCGTCGCTGCTGCAGGGCCGCGAGGACTCCCTGCCGAAGACCGGCGACCGCATCCGCCGCGAGCTGTCCGAGACCGCCGCGGGAGACATCTTCCTCTTGCAGGAGATCGGCCTGCCGGCGGCGATCATCGTCGCGCGCCGCCTCGGCGCGCATCTCGTCTGGGCGCCGGAGTTCATCGAGGTCGGCGCCAAGACCGCGGACCGCGACCCCGCGGCCGGAGACGACTTCACCGGCAACGCGATCATAAGCCGCTACCCGCTCTCCGCTGTCCGCGTCCTGCGCTTCGCGCGGCAGGCCGACTGGTACCAGGACGAGAAAAATTCGACGCCGCTGCTGGAAAAAGGCAAGCGCCTGGCCAGCAAGAAGCTTTTCGCCGGGCCCCTGAACGCTCACGAGGTTCGCCTGCCGGCGCCGTACGGCGGGCGTCTGGCGCTGTTCGCCCGCGCGGCGGCGGCCTACCGCACGGCGTCGGGAGCCGGCGCCTCGATCACCGTTCTTAATCTCCACCTCGAGGGCAAGGCCAAGCCCGAACTTCGCCGCGCGCAAATGGACGAGGTGCTCGCCGTCGTCAAAGGCTCGGCCGAACCCGTCGTGTTCGGCGGCGATCTTAACACCATCGGCGGCGACAACCGCCAGCTCACGGCCGGCAGGCTGCTCGCCGACCAGGTCAACACCCCGGGCAAGATCGTCAAACAGGGCATCAGCGTCGGCCTGAATTTCTCGCCGGTGTCGCAGCCCGCCTGGGCCTACAACGGCTATAAGTTTTACGCCTGGGTGAAAGGCAAGGAGGATCCGACGTCGATCCAGAACCCGGAGCATCGCCTGTTCGGCGACGTGAAGAAGCAGCTCGGCGTGAAGCCGCTTAATCAGCGCGACAAGATCGGCTACAAGCACACCTGGTCCACGGGCAGCCCGAAGCAGGTGACGGCCCGCGTCCTCGACTGGCTTTTCCTCTACGATCCTTCGGGCGCGCTCGCGGTCTCGAGTTCAGGGACTTACGAGAAGCTCATCAACGCAAGCGCCGCGACGAAGACGACCCGCGTCAGCGACCACTTCCCGGTGCGCGCGGACATCCCGCTGCGCTAGCCTCCTAGAATCTCGTAGGGGAAGACTGGCGGCCCAGTCTACATAGAAGATGAAACTTCCCAGGCGGTCTTCGGTTTTTATACAGTCCAGGCTGGCTGATCGGGAGGATTCCATGCGCAAAGCGGGTTCCGGGGCTGCGTTTTGTTTGATGGCGTTTCTTTGCGCCTGCTCGGGGGGCAGGCGCACGGATCCTCTAGCCGGCATGAACGTCGGGGCGCCCGCCAAAGACCTCTCCGTCGCCTACGTCTACTCCGAGAACACCGCAAAGTCGCGGGCGTACCTCAACACCTGGAAACTTCTCGCCCCCGGGGGGGGATCGGGACGCTTTATTCGAGAGGTATATTCCCAAGATGTTGGGCCGGCATTTCAAGTCGGCGGCGCCGGCCGAAAGCCCGGAGAAAGCGCTGGCTTCGGGCGCCGTCGTCGTCGGCGTGGAGAAATACTCATCATTGCCCGAGGCGCAGTTCGCCGAACGCGACGCCCAGGCCGTCCGGGAGCACCTGGTGGCGCTGGGCTATCCCATGCGGAACATCGCCTTCTTGACCGGCCAGCAGGCCACCAAGACGGGCTTGGCCAAGAACCTGGAGACCTGGCTGCCGAGCAAAGTCACGGAGAAGTCCAGCGTCTTCTTCTACTACTCAGGGCACGGCTCACCCGCCGTCAAGACCGGACAGGCTTATCTCGTCCCGGTCGATGGCGACCCGCAATATCTGGAGGACACGGCGTATCCTTTGAACCGGCTCTACGAGAAGCTCAACGCCTTAAAAGCCAAGCAGATCTTCGTCGCCATGGATTCTTGTTTCTCGTGAGCGGGCGGCCGATCTGTTTTGCCGAAAGGCACGCGCCCGCTGGTCACGAAGGTGGACATGGACGTCGTGGAGGCGTCGTCAGGCAAGATCGTCTCGTTCGCCGCCTCAAACGCCAGCCAGATTTCGGGCACCGATGAGGACCAGGGCCACGGTCTCTTCACCTACTATTTGCTCAGAGGCCTCAACGGCGCCGCCAAAGGGCAGGACGGTAAGGTGACAGTCAAGTCTCTCTTCGATTACCTGGCGCCCAACGTGGCGGACGAAGCCAAGCGCGCCAACCGCGACCAGACGCCGGTTCTGACGGCGCCCCGACCCGACCTCGTCATCTTGCGATCCGAGTAATCGCGCACGCGCTCATGCCTTGAAGACCCATTTTTGAGGGGCCGGGAGGCCCTCCCCGGGGAAACGATTTTACCCCATCCTTAAGTCATGACGCGTCGAATTTTCTCCGCGCTGCTGGTGTACATGGTCTCGGACTCGGGCTCCGGCGCCGCCGACTTCTACACCGCTTCGGAGCTCACCGCCGCGGCCTCTGAGCTCCAGCTCGTCGGGACGCCGTCGCCGGTCGCCCTGCCGTGACGGCCTCGCGCGACCGCTTCGCCGCGGCGCTGCCCAAGGCCGAGCTCCATCTCCACATCGAGGGGACCTTGGAGCCCGAGCTGATGTTCGAACTCGCGCGCCGCAACAAGGTCAAGCTCCGTCATCAGTCCATCGAGGCGGCCCGCGCGGCCCACGCCTTCGAAGGCCTGCAAAGCTTCCTCGACATCTACTATGAGGGCGCGGGCGTGCTGCGCACCGAGCGCGACTTCTACGATCTCGCCTGGGCTTACTTCCGACGCGTCGCCCCGATGAACGTGCGCCATGCGGAAATATTTTTTGATCCGCAGACACATACACATCGATCCGTTCCGTATAAGGCCGTGATATCCGGTCTGACCCAAGCGTGCCGCCGCGCCGAAAAAGAATTGGGCATCACGTCGCGATTAATTCTTTGTTTTCTCCGTCATCTCGATGAGGACTCGGCGCTGGCGACTTTGACCGAGGCGTTGTCGTACGGCGGCATCGCCGGCGTCGGTCTCGACTCCTCGGAACGGGACCGCCCGCCGTCCCTGTTTAAAAAAGTTTTCGCCAAAGCCCGCGCCGCAGGCCTTCGCTGCGTCGCCCACGCCGGCGAAGAAGGTCCGCCCTCTTACATCATCGAGGCCTTGGATCTCCTCATGGCCGAGAGAATCGATCACGGTGTGCGCTGTCTCGAGGACCCCGAACTGGTCAAACGACTCGTCGCCGAGCAAACGACTTTGACCGTCTGCCCCCTCTCCAACTACAGGCTGGGAGTTTTCGCGTCGCTCGAGGACCACAACCTCCGGGACCTGCTCGCGGCCGGGGTCCTGGCGTCCGTCCATTCCGACGATCCGGCCTACTTCGGCGGCTACATGGACGCCAATTACCGGGAGACGGCGCGGGCCCTCGGACTGACCAAGGCCGAATTGGCGACCTTGGCCCGGAACTCCTTCCTGTCGTCCTGGCTGAGCGCGGCCGAGAAGTCCCGGCACATCGCGGAGATCACCCGGCTCGCGGACGCTTCATAAAAAAAGCGATCCTCTGCGGCCGTTCCGCAGAGGATCGCCTTACTTCGTCATCGCGACGGCGAACCGCGCCAGCACGGTCGCGCGCCGCAGGTCCGGCTTGGGCCGGATCGCGGTCGGGATCAACGCCCGGCACGCCTCCAGCGCCACGTCGAAGGCGGAAACCGCCTTCTGCCTGCGATGCTGCTTTCTCACCTTTGGATCACCTCCTCTACGATTCGCGAAATAGAAGGGGAGGGCGGGCGCCCAGCTCCGCAAGTCCCTGACGGGACGGGCAGGCGGCCCGGGTCACGCGGGCCCGCCCTTTGGACCTCCCCCCAAAAACGAAGAGCCCCGGGCCATCGGCCCGGGGCTCCCTCGCGCGCGCGAAAATCGCGTTCTAGACGGGCGCCTCCGAGCTGCGGGACGGACCTAAGTCGGTCCATCCGCAGGCCCTTGATTGGTTCATTCTGTTTTTTATCATCGAGTCACCGAAAAAAGAGAAGCCACGAAAAGGGGCGCGCCGCGCGCGTCCGTCCGTGACCAACAGAAGTATAGCCGGATCCCTTGTTTTGTCAAGACCTTCGGCTTATCCACAAACTCGTCGCGCGACGAGTTTGTGGATAACCGGTCTCAGCCGACGCGCCGGGCGCGTGAGGCGAGCAAAGGCAGGGACTTATCGAGGCGCGCGGCCATGTCGTAATGGCCGAAGGCGTGCTCTTCATGCGTGTGGCGGATCTTCAACGCCTTCAGCGCGTCGGAGAAGCGGCGCGCGCCGAGATGGAGGTAATACTCATCGCGCGTGCCCGCGTCGAACCAGAGGGTCTTCAGCCGGCGCAGGGCGCCGGCGTGCTTGGCCGCCGCGTGAATCGGATCGAGCGCCAGCCAGCGCTTCCACACGGCGGGAATCAACTCCCCCGTGCGCGGGTCGCACGGCAGGTCGAAACCCAATGACGACTTTTCGTTGGGAGAATAACATGCGGACATCGCGATCAAATTGATCGCGTCGTGGTCGAAGCCGTCCTTCGTGCGCGACTTAAGGAACTCCGACACGAACCGCTGGGGCGAGCCGCCGCAGCGGACGAGGGCGGTGGCGAACTTGAGAGCGTCGCGGCCGTAGCCGGCCTCAAATCCCATGTCGCCGGAGTGGCTGACGCAGTGGCCGAAGACCTCGGGGTGGCGCATCGCCAAGGTGAGCGCGCCGAAGCCGCCTGAGGACTTGCCAAGAACCGCGCGGCCCTCGGGATGGCGCACCGTGGCGTGCTTGTCGTCGATATAGCCGGTGACCTCGTACACGACAAAATCTTCATAGCGGCCGGTCGCGCTCGAATTCAGATACTGCGAGCCGCCGTACGCCGTGAAGCCGTCCACTATGACGAGCACCGCTTCGGGCGACTTGCCTTCCTCGATCAGGCGGTCGAATCGTTCGGCCAAATTTTCTTTCCACGGATTGTAGTTGAGCGCGCCGCGCGCGGTGCCGGTGAAGCCGGGGAGGTAATATAAAACGGGATAGCGCCTGCCGCGCGCGGTCCCATAGGACGGAGGCAGGTAGACGGGAATCTCGCGGCGGCGCGGATCGCCGAGGGGATTATCCTTGAGCACGATGCTTGAGATGGTCTCGATCTGAACGCGGCCTTTCATCAGGATTCTCCCAGGGCGCGGCGCAGGGCCCCGCCGGAACGCGCGAGCGCTTCCCGCGCCGGACCCGCGGCCAGGCGTTTGCGGGCCATGACGACGGCGGTCTTCACGCTGCCGCCCGAAGCGCGGAACAGCGCGCGCGCGCGGCCCGGCGCGACACGGCCGAGATCGGCGACGATGCGTTCACCGCGCAGGCGCAACTTGCGCGAAGTCGGCTTGAGGTCGACCATCCAGTGGTCGTAGACCTTGCCGGTCTTGATCATGGCGCCGGTGGTGAGCGCGTTGAGGACGAGTTTGGCGGCCGTGCCGGCCTTCAGGCGCGTCGAGCCGGTCACGACCTCGGGCCCGACGAGAGGCGCGATCACGATGTCGGCGTGACGGCTTTTTTGGCGCTCGTTGGAAGTCACTAAAATAGTCGCGGCTCCCCGTTTTTTCGCCTCGGCCAGCGCGGCCTGGACGAACGGCGTCACTCCGCTAGCGGCGACGCCGATCACCGCGTCGCCGCGGCGCACCGTCGCGGCGGCCTTCCTCCCCAGAGCGGGCTCGTCCTCCGCGCCTTCTTTAGCGCGAAACACCGAGCGCCTGCCCCCGGCGATGATCGCGCGGATCTGGCGCGGGGGGGTGTTGAAGGTGGGCGGGCACTCGGCCGCCTCGAGCACGGCCAGGCGTCCGCTCGTGCCGGCGCCGAGCAGCAGCACCGAGCCTCCGGAACCGAGGGTTTTCGCGAGCGCGTCCACGCCTCGCGCCAGATCCCGCGCGACGCGCGCGACGGCGGCGGGGACGAGGCGATCTTCGTTGATGATGAGGCGGACGATTTGAGATGAGGACTTCGTGTCGATGTTCCGCGTGCGCGGATTGGCCTGTTCCGTGGGCAGCCGCGCATAGGCCCGCGCCGAAAGGAGTGCCAGGATTAGTCCTCGGAGTCGCCGGGGAAAACCGCGGGCGCCGGCGTGCCGGTGTCGTCGATGAGCGTCTTATCGCCCGTCATCTGAATGAAACGATCGCGCGTCCCCGCGTTCGTGGTCCCCCCGGACAGCGGGCCGGTCGAGACGGCCGGAGCTTCCGGCGCGATCGGATTGCCGAGCCAGTTGATGATCTGTCCGATGAGCGCACGCTGGGCCTTAAGCATGCGCGTGCCGCGCTCCTGCGGGACCGGAATCAAGGTCGCGTGTTGGTCGCCGACCGCACTTTTGGCGAACGCATAAAGAATCGGTGTTTCCTTAGATGATCGCTTGTCGGCCTCGGAGTAGACCATGAGGACCGGGGTCGGTGTCGGGCGCTTGAGCGCGCGCAGGGCGTTGACGGTCAGAACTTCCTGCCAGGCCATGCCGGGAGACAGCATCACCACGAGCGGCACCTTCGAGTGCACGGCCGCGTAACGAATGGCGATGCTGCCGCCGACTTCCGCGCCGATGAGGCCGATCGAGTCCTCGGGCACGCCCTGGCCCGCGAGCCACGCGACCGCGGCCTCGGCGTCGCGGGACATATCCGCGTAGTCGTTGGCGGTGCGCGTCGCGCGCAGCTTCTTCCACGTCAGCTCCTCGCCGGAGGGACTGACGCGAGAGTCGCCGTGGCCGCGAAGGTCCACGGCCATCACGCCGTATCCCGCTCGCGTCAGCGGAAAGGCCAGACGCTTCCAGTCTTCCTTGCGCTGACCCGTGCCGTGGAGCAGCAGCAAAGTCATCTTGCCGGGCACCGACGGAGCGAACATCGCCTTGAGCGACCAACCGTCGACGGTCTTCAGCTCAACGGGCTCTCCGGGCAAAGACGGACCGGCGGGCTTTGGAGCGGGGGCGGCCGCCGCTCCGAGGGCCAACATCGCGATCACGAGTGAACCCCTCATCATGGACGTTTATTAGGAAATAATCTCGTCTTTCTTGAACCACAGCGCGACCTCGCGGGCGGCGTCCGCGGGATCCGAGGACGCGTGGATCACGTTCTCGAACTGCGACTTGGTCGTGATGCGGCCGAACGAGCCGCGAATCGTTCCCGGAGCGGCCTGCTCGGGGTTCGTGGCGCCCGCGGCAACGCGCACGGCCGCAATCGCGTTCTCGCCGCGGTACACGAGGGCGAGAATGCGGTGGTCCTTGATGCCGTGGAACTCGCCGCGGATGTAGCGGATAAGTCCTTCGAAAAAAGGCTTATCCGCTAAACTTTTATAATGCTCGCGTGCCAGCTTCTCGGAGATGCAGATCATTTTCGCGCCGACCATCTCGAGCCCGGTGGCGTCAAGGCGGTCGATGGCGAGGCCGGTCAGCCTGCGGTGCGCGCCATCCGGCTTGATGAGAATGAGCGTCTGTTCGATGGCCATGGGGCGATTCTAGCGAATCTGGGTCCGCGAAGGAAGGGCGCGCGCGAGCTGGCCGGCCAGGAAGTCGGCGAGGTAGTCTGCGTCGAAGGGCCAGGCGTACTCGATGACGACTCCCGGGTGCTTCTTCCTCGCCTCAACGACGAGAACCGGGATCTCATTTTCGGCATGGACGCCTCCGCGCGTGTACATCGTCGCAATCAGGCTGATGCGCGTGAAGCCATCCTTAACAAGGTCCTCGATCGCGTCCTCGACGGACGGGGCGCAGAACTCATTGTAGGCCGCGACGAGCTTGCGCCCGCCGAGCTTGGGGGCCAGCGCGCGGGCGATGTCCTCGACGCCGACCTTGTAGGCGTCGTTCTCGGGCGTGCGCGGCCACCCGCGGACCTGCTTGTCGAGTTCGGCCTCGCGCGGGCTCATCCTCCTCTGGCGTCGCGCCCGGCGCTCCGCCTCGAGACGCTTGAGTTCGCCAATCAGAGGTTTCGGCGTATCCGTCGCCGTGCCGCCGTGACCGATCAAAACAACCGCCTCTTTGTTTGCCATCGAGGGATTATATATCTTTGACCATGCGCGCCTTATCGCTCCTCCTACTCCTCCTCGCCCGCCCGGCGACGGCGGCTCCGCCCGAGATGGAACGCGAGCTGGCGGGCGTCGTGGATCTGTTCTATGACATGGATTTCGACAAGGCCCGGGCCGCCTCCGACGCCCTGGCCGCGCGGCATCACCGGCACCCCGCCGGGGCGTTCTATCGCTCCGTTTCTTCCTATCAACGCTGGACCGCCGAGGGCATGCGCTCGACCGCGACTCTCCGCGCGTTCGAGATCGACAGCGAAGCCGCCGAGTCCTCGGCCCGGGCGCTCATGAGCTCGAACCCCGCCGAAGCCCACTATTACCTGGGGGCCGCGCTCGGCTTCCGCGCGCGCGCGAACATGGCGCAGAAAAAATTCTTTCGGGCCCTGCCTGAGGGCTCCGCGGCGATCAAGCATCTAAAAAAGGCTCTCGCCCTCGACCCGGCGCTGTCCGACGCGAAGCTCGGCATGGGCATGTATCACTACTTCGCCGCGCGCATGCCCGCCGGCGCCAAGCCGCTCGCCTATCTGCTTGTCGGCGAGGGGGCCGACCGCGAGCTCGGACTCGCCGAACTGTGGAGCGTCACCGGGACGACGGGAATCGCGCGCATGGAGGCCCGATCGGTGCTCGCCGTCATTCTCTCGAAGGACGACGAGGCCGACTGGGACGGAGCAGACAAGCTGCTCACCGAGCTGGCCTCTCGTTATCCGCACAATCCCATCTACCGTCTGCGCCGCGCCTACGTCGCCGAGCGGCGCGGGAACTTCGACGCGGCTGTGGCGCTCGCCGATCCAGACGGGAAATGGTTTGAGTCTCTACATCCGTCGGTGCGCAAGCCCGCGCGCGCCTGGGCGCTATACCGCTCCGCCGAGAGCCGCCTGCTGCAGCGACGCGCCGCCGAAACCGCGGACTGGCTCACGGCGCTCGACAAGCTCCCCCACCCGCGCGGCATGAAGGATTGGATATTGCTGCGCCGCGCAAACCTTCTCGATTTCCAGGGGAAGCCCGGCGAGGCGGACAAGCTGTACGAACGGATCAAGGACAAGACGCCGGCTTCACTCGCCCGCCGTTTCCGCAAAGAGCGCTATCCCGCGGGCCCCAAGGACGCCGCGCCTTTTTTCACCGGCTACTGATGCGCGCCGACTATCTCGTGAACCCCGCCGTTGACGCTCTCGTGATGGGAGGCGCCTCCATCGCGCTGTACGCGTTCTGCCTCGTGTTCGAGGGACACGCCGGCGGCGCCCTATTGAGCTCCGTCTGGGAAAAGTCGGCGCTGTTTGCCGCCGCCATGAACGGCTCACACTTCGCGGCGACCTCTTACCGCCTCTACCGCAGTCCCCAGGCGATGCGGCAGTTCCCGCTGACCGCAGCGCTCGTGCCCATCGTCGTGCTCTCCGGCGTGGCCGCCTCCTTGCGTTGGCCGCTCGCGGTCGCACCCTACTTCATCAAGCTGTTCCTGCTGTGGTCGCCGTACCATTACAGCGGGCAAACGGTCGGCCTCACGGCGCTGTACGCGCGCCGCGCGGGATGCACGCTCGAGCCCGTCGAACGCAAGATGCTCAATGGCTTCGTGTTCGGGACCTTCCTCGCCTCGGCGGCACGCGCGGAGGCGCAGGTCAACCGCTTCGACTATCTGGGGGACATCGCCTACCCCGCCTTAGGACTGCCCATCTGGGTCGCGACGCTGTGCACGGCCGCCGTGGCGGCGTGCGGCCTGGCGCTTCTGTTCCTCGCGGCAAAGCGGCGCATGCGCGGCCAAGGTTTGCCGTGGATTCTCTGCGTTGCGCCCGCGGCGCAGTTCGTGTGGTTCATTCTCGGCCCGCGTTCGGCCCTGTTCTATCCTCTCGTACCGATGTTCCACGGACTGCAGTACATGTTCGTCTCGTGGTTTCTGCATCTGCAGGAGCGGCGCCTCGAGGGCGCGCCGCGCTCGGTGTCCGGCGCCGCATTTGAAACCGCCCGCTGGGGGGGCTGGAGCTTCATCGGCTACATCGTGCTGTTCCTGGCCCTGCCGAAGCTGCTGGCCGAGGCGACCGGCCTCTCGTTCCTCTTCACGACCGCCGTGTTCACGGGGGGCGTCCAGCTCCATCATTTCTTCGTTGACGGCGTGATCTGGCGCCTGCGCACCCCGCATCTGTCGAAAGCGCTGACCGCGCCGCTCTCGGCGGCTATCGGATGAGAAGCCTGGCGCTCGCAGCCTGGCTTTTCGCGCCTCCCGCTTCCGCCGCGCCCGCGCTCCGCCCGGAGCGAGTCGTCCTGCATACGGACGCCGGCGATTTGGTCCTGGCGCTGTACGCCGGCGCGCCGCGCCACGCGGCGAAACTGCTCGCGCTCATGCGCGAAGGCGCCTACGACACCGCGCCCCTGCTCATGCTGGACGCCGCGCGTTTCGTCGCCGTCGGCGGCGTGGAACGCCGCCGGATTCCGCTCTCCGCCGCGCGAGTCCGAGCGATCAAACGCCTTCCCGTTGAGACGGGAGGCGGCCCGCACCGCGCGGGCGTCGTCGCGATGGCGCATCAGCCCGGAGACCAGGACGCGGGCGAAACCGCCTTCGTGATCCTGTTCGCCGACATCCGCGCGATGGACGGCCGCTTCACCGCGGTCGGCGAGGTGATCGCCGGCACCGATGTGCTCAAGGCGCTGCAAGGCGCGCCGGTCGACGGCCTGTCTCGACCCGTACGGCCGCTCGAGGTGCGGACCACCGCAGTCCTGAGTCCGGCGGCATTAGCGAAGACGGCTTTGCGCGGCCCCGATTACGCCGCGCTCGGCCGCGCCGAGGACATCCGCCGTCGCCGCGTCCTGCTCGGCCTCGCCGTCCTCGGCCTGGCGCTCGGCGCGAGCCTCCAACTGCTGCGCGCGCGGCTCGGGCCGGCGACGCCGTCCATCGCCTTGCTCGCGGTTCTCGCGGGCTTCTTCGCCGCGTTCGCCGCCCTCGCGGACCTGTCCGCGTCGAGCCCATGGCTGTCCATTCCGCTCTTCGCGGCGACAGTCGGCATCTTTCGGCTGATGACCCGCTTCGAGAAGTAGGTGTCAGGCTTGCCGGATTGCAGTATTTGCCCGAACATAACGACTTGCCGAACTCGGCGTCATATTGAGCCATAGGGCGACAGCCATGAGCGAGTGGCCGTTTCTGATCGCCTCCTGAGCGAAAAGTCGTTTCGCCACAACGACCGGGCGTCGGCGATTGTCCGATCTCAATTCATCAAGTTCGACCCCCGTCCGCACGGAAATCGTCAGGCCGATGTCCGCGATTTCACGCTTCTCGGCGACTGCGTGCAAATCGGCGTTTTCAACCGCTTCCTTGGACCAGGGATCGAAATCCATAAGATCGGCTTCACAGCCGTTTTCTTCCTGCCGACCGCTAAAACTCGACCAACGCCAATCCTGAGGTCTCAAGACAAGCTTCGCCCGCACGGGATTCATGTGAATATAGCGGATCAATATTGCCAAATAGGCGTCATTGCGGCAAAGAATCGCCTTATAGCGGGCTTGAAAGAGATGTCCGGTCCGATCATGCCGTCGGTTGAAGATCAAGGAATGGCTCGTTAGTATTCTTTGCATAATCGACGCCAACGCCACTGGCCCGACCTTGATGGCAAGATGAAAATGATTTCCCATCAAACAATAGGCAAGGACCTCAGCGGAGGTTTCTCTCCGGATGCGGCTCAAGCCCTCCAGAAAGGACGTTCTGTCCAGATCGTCTCCGAATATTTCCCGTCCGTCGACACCGCGGGCCATCGCATGATAGACCGCCCCGAAGTAATGAATTCTTGGATCGCGTCCCATACCAATCATACGATTGAGACCCTCGAATTGTTCCCTCCTGAACACTGCAATCCGGCAAGCCTGACACTCAGTTGCAGTTATTTTATAGAATCGCGGCCATGGCGCGGATACTGCTCGTCGACGACGAGCGCGACGTGGTCACCCTCATCAAATTCATGCTCGAAAAAGATGGGCATATGATTCTTGCCGCGTACGACGGGGCCGAGGCACTCGCCAAGGCCGGCGTCGAGCCGCGCGATGAGACCGCCGTGATCCCCGATCTCGTGATCCTCGATGTCATGATGCCCGTCATGGACGGCTACACGGTCTGCGCGCGCCTGCAGGAAGACGAGCGCACGAAATCCGTACCCGTCATCGTGCTGACCGCCAAGGGCGAGACGAAAGACCAATTCAACGCGGCCTGCGGCGTGGCCTCGCATCTCGAGAAGCCTTTCGATCCCAGGCATCTGCGGGATATGGTCGCGAGATTACTGGAATAGCGCTATGCCCGTCATCATGGTCGTGGACGACGAACCCGATATCGTCACTCTATTGCGCTTTACTTTGGAGCAGGACGGTCACGAAGTCTCCGAGGCCGGCAACGGCCAGATCGCCCTCGAGCGCCTTGGACTCGAGCCGGTCAAGCCGGAGCTGCCCCTTCCCGACCTCATCATCCTTGATATCATGATGCCGGTGATGGACGGCTACCAGCTCAACATGCGTCTTCAGACCGAGACCCGGGCCAAGAATATTCCCATTCTCGTGCTGACCGCCAAGGGCCAGAAGATGCGCGACCTCTTCGAGATGGCGCCGAACGTGGCGGCCTACGTGCAGAAGCCTTTCGACCCCAAGATGCTCCGCGAGTTGATCGCCGGCATCCTCGCCTCCCGCGGAGAGAAGAAAAATGTCTGACAAGCCCAAGATTCCGCCGACGCCCGCCCCTGCGGCCGAAGGTCACGGCCTCGAAGAGCTGATCGCGATCAAGAAAGCCAAGATCGCGGAGCTGCGCGCCCGCGGCGTCGATCCGTTTCCCCCTCGCACGGTCCGCCAGCACGACTGCGCGTGCGTGGCGCGCCTGGGCAAGGCGCTCGCCGAACCCATGGCCCATTCCGCGGAAAAAGTGTCCCTCGCGGGACGTCTAATCGAACTCCGCGACATGGGCAAGTCCATTTTCGGGCGCCTCGCCGACCTGTCCGGCCGCGCGCAGGTGTACTTCAAGAAGGATGCCCTCCCGGAAAGCGTGTTCACCTTGGTCAAGAAAGACCTTCATGTCGGCGACTTCCTGTCGGTCTCCGGCGCGGTGTTCATCACCAAGACCGGGGAGCCGACCGTCGCCGTCGAATCGGCGACCATGCTCGCCAAGGCCGTGCGGCCGCTGCCCGAGAAGTGGCACGGCCTGACCGACGTCGAACTGCGCTACCGGCAGCGTCATCTCGATCTCGTCTCTAGGCCGGAATCGAGGGATACCTTCATCAAGCGCGCCAAGATCGTCTCGACCATCCGCCGCGTGCTCGATGCGCGCGGCTACATCGAGGTGGAGACGCCCGTACTCCTCGGTCAGGCCGGCGGCGCCTCGGCCCGCCCCTTCCACACGCACCACAACGCCCTCGATCAGGACATGGTTCTGCGCATCGCGACCGAGCTTTATCTCAAGAAGCTCGTGATCGGCGGCCTCGACCGCGTCTACGAGATCGGCCGCGTCTTCCGCAACGAGGGCCTCGACACCCGCCACAATCCCGAGTTCACCATGCTCGAGGCGTACGAAGCCTACTCCGATTATGAAGGAATGGCGGCTTTATTCGAAACCTTGCTGACCGAGTGCGCCGCAGCCTGCGGCGTAAGCGAGGTCGAGTGGCTGGGCAAGAAAATCTCGCTCAAGGCGCCGTTCAAGCGGCTTTACCTTCCGGAGGTGTGGAAGGACCGCTGCGGCGAGCCGATCGAGAACGTCCTCGAGGGCAAGGGCTTCAACCGCCCGGGCCTCATGAAGCTCGCCGAAAGGCTGGGCATTCATGCCGGTGACAAGACGCCCAGCGCCAAGCTGTTCGACCGCATCCTCGAAGCCAAGATCGAGGATCTGCTCCAACAGCCGACCTTCCTCTTCGACCACCCCACGGCGATCACGCCGCTGGCGAAGCTGAAGCCGGGAACGGAGTCCCTTGTCGAGCGCTTCGAGTGCTTCGCCGCGGGCGTCGAACTGTCCAACGCCTACTCCGAGCTCAACGACCCCCAAGACCAGCGCGACCGCCTCACCGAACAGATGAAGCAGAAGGAGGCCGGCGACGCCGAGGTCGACCTTCTCGATGAAGACTTCATCCAGGCGATGGAGGCCGGCATGCCGCCGATGGGCGGCATCGGCGTCGGTATCGAGCGCATCACCATGCTGCTCACCGGCCGGGACTCGATTCGCGATGTGATCCTGTTCCCCACGCTCAAGCGCGAAAGGCCCGCGTGACGCTCGAACTTTTTATCTCGCTTCGCTATCTCAAGGCCAAGCGCAAAGGCCTGTTCGCCGTCGTCACGACCTTGATCGGCGTGGCGGGCGTGACGGTCGGCGTCGCGGCGCTGCTCACCACCTTGTCGGTGATGAACGGCTTCCAGACCGACATCCAGAAGAAGATCATCGGTGCGCAGGCCCACATCACGATCCTCGGCGCGCGCTCGCCGAAGGACGTCGAGGACACCTTGGCTTTGGTCCGGGCCGACCCCGATCACGAGGCCTCCGCCCCGTTCGCGCTCGGCCAGGCGATCCTCACCATCCGCGACCGCTCGCTCGGCGTCGTCGTCAAGGGCATCGACCCAAAGCGGGAGTTCGCGGTCAACGATCTTGCCGCGAAGCTCACTTCGGGCTCTTGGGAGAACCTCGGCGACAGCCGAGTTCCGGGCATCGTGCTCGGCGTCGAACTCGCCGACCACCTTGGAAGCGAGATCGGAGACGAGGTCGTTCTCGTTTCCCCTAAAAGTGTTTCGACCCCTTTGGGGCTTTTGCCGAAAATGCAGAAGTTCCGCGTCGCCGGCACCCTCAAGACTGGCTACTACGAGTACGACAGCTCGTCGGCCTGGACCGGCCTGGCGGCCGCGTCGAAATTCCTCGGTGTTGACGCCGGGGCCTCCGGCGTCGGGCTCAAGCTGAAGGATTTGAGTCACGCAGACCAAGCCGCCAAGCGTCTTCGCGGCGTCCTCGGCTTTAACAAGCTCGTGCGCACCTACGCGCAGATGAACCAAACCTTGTTCGCGGCGCTCAAGCTCGAAAAGGCGGTGATGTTCATCATCCTGACTCTGATCACGCTCGTCGCCTCGCTCGGCATCGCCTCGACATTAATCCTTCGATCCGTAGAGAAGACCCGCGACATCGGCCTGCTTAAGGCGATGGGCGCCGGGCCGGGCCTCATCCGCCGGATCTTTCTCGTCGAGGGCTTCCTCATCGGCGGCTCCGGAGTCTTGATGGGCCTCGGCCTCGGCATGTTCTTATGCTGGATCATCGGCAATTTCCAGATCGTCGAACTCCCCGCCGACATCTATTATCTGTCGCGTGTCCCCGTGGACGTGCGCCCCGGCGACGTCGTCGCCGTGACCGGCATGGGCCTGCTGCTCTCCTTGCTCGCGACTTTGTATCCCTCCTCGCGCGCCGCCAAGGCCGATCCCGTGGAGGCCATCCACTATGGCTGACGCGGCGATCATCGTCAAAGGCGTCAGCAAGAGCTACGGTCATGGGGCCGCGGCCGTGTCGGTGCTGCGCGGCATCGACTTTACGGTCGCCTCAGGGGAGTTCATCGCGGTCCTCGGCCCCAGCGGCTCGGGCAAGTCCACCTTATTAAACTTACTCGGCCTCATGGACCGCCCCGACTCGGGCGAGTTGACCGTGCGCGGACGCCGCGCCGCCGACCTCGAGGAGCAGGAGCGCGCGAAAATGCGCTGCGCGCACATCGGTTTCGTCTTTCAATTCGATTCGCTGCTTCCGGAATTCACCATCCTCGAGAACATTCTCATGCCCGCGCGGCTGGCGACGGCCAACGGCTTGTCCGGCGAGTCCCTCGCCGAATCCTCAATACGCGCGACCGCCTTGCTCGAATCCCTCGGCATCGGCGCCCTGCGCGACCGCTTCCCCTCGCAAACCTCGGGCGGCGAACGGCAGCGCGCCACCATCGCGCGCGCCCTGATCAACAAGCCGTCGGTGATCCTGGCCGACGAGCCGACCGGCAACCTCGACCGCGCCAACGGAGACCGCGTGTTCGCCGACTTCCGCCGCGTCGCGCGCGATCAGGGCGCGGCCGTCGTCCTCGTCACCCATGACGAACCGGCCGCGCAAGCCGCCGACCGCATCCTGCGCATGACCGATGGCCGCCTCGCCTAGATGAAGGCCGCCATCGGCCTCACGGCGCTGTGGCTGCTCGCGACCATGGCGCTTGGAGGATTGGTCCCGGCTCCGGCCTTCGCGCTGTGCCTCGCCTCGCTTTGGGCGCTCTGGAAGCGCTCCGGCGGCCGCCCGTTCCAACGCTTTCCCGACGCCGCGCTCGGCCTGACCCTTCTCGCCGTCTATCTCTCGACCTTCCGCTGGCACGGCGGCGATGACGCTCCGAACAGCCTCCTGCCTTTCTGCATTTTGCGCCACGGCACCTTGACGCTCGAGCCTGTGCTCGATCCCTGGTTCACCGGCACTCCCGGCAAGCTCGACAACTTCACCGTGCTCCACCTCGGCAAGCATCTGTCCGTCTTTCCGATCGCGCCCGGCCTGCTCGCCTTGCCCGTCTATCTCGTAACGGCCCTGTCGGGAGTCGCGATATCGGAGCCGGCGCTTCACGGCCTCTCCAAGCTCAGCGCCGCTCTGATCACCGCGCTGTCGGCCGTGGCCCTGCGACGCGCGCTGAAGGGCCGGTGCTCCGACGAGTTCGCGCTCGCGCTGTGCTTCATTTACGGCCTCGGCTCATGGGCGTTCAGCGTGAGCTCGCAGGCGCTGTGGCAGCACGGCCCCGCGGCGCTCGGCATGAGCTTGGCTCTCTGGGGCTTCAACGGCAAAGGCCGGCGATTCGACGCGCTTGCGGGCTTCGGACTCGGCCTCTCAGTGGCCGCGCGGCCGGACAGCGTATTCTTCGCTGCGGCCGGCGCGGCGTACGTCCTTTTCTTTGATCGCAAACGTCTTCCCGGTTTCGCGCTCGGCGCGGCGATCCCGGCCGGCCTCCTTGCCGCCTACTGGCTTGCCTACACCGGACGCCTGCGCCCGCCGGAGGCGGAAACCCATGAGCGGCTCTTTCGCGGATTTCAGTCGGCCGCTTTCTTCGGTCTGATCGCCAGCCCGACACGCGGCCTGCTGTTCTACTTCCCCCCCGCCGTCTTCGGCGTCCTCGCCGCCTGGCGCTCTAGGGATGCACTCACGCGCCTGATGACGGCCGCCTGCGCTGGCCCGTGGCTCCTGCTGTGCTTCTTCTACGTCTGGGTCGGCGGAGGAACCTTCGGACCCCGCTACTTCGCGGTCGTGGCGCTCGTGCTATGCTGGGCCATGGCCGGGCTCGAGCCCTGGCTCGCCGCGTCCTCGGCCCGGGCAAGGCTATGGGCTGCTGCGGCGGCCGCGGCGATGCTCACGCACGCCGCGGGCGGCTACCTACTGTGGCCGGGCACGGAACACCACGCCACCCAGAAAGCCTCGTTGTGGTTCTGGTCTCTGCACCCCTTGGCGAACGCGCTGACACCTGAAGGCGCCCTGCGCTCACTGCCGCTGATCGCGCGCCTGCTGATCTTCAGCGCTGCCGTCGCCGCCGCGGCGCGGGCCGCGCGCCTCCTCGAACGCGCCCCGCGCTAGATGGTTGGTGGGGTTGGTGGTGTCAGGCCTCCCGGTGGTGCAGTATTTTCCCTGGCGTATCGGCTGACCGAACTCTTCGACGTATTGAGCCACTTCGCGACGATTCTTAACGTATAGCCTGCCCGAAAGGCCTCATCGACGAATTGGCGCCTGGCCGCAACGATTATCCGATGCCGGGAATCGGAACGCAAACCATCGGTATCGATTCCAGCTCTCATCGCGGTTGCCGCTCCAAGGGTCTCAAGATCGGGCTTGTCGTTGCCTTGAGATCGAGACAGATCGACATCTCGACCGGGAGTGATCGGCCAAGGATCGAAATCGGCGTAATCGCACCCGCCGTCTTGCGCAGGCTTAAAGCTCGACCAGGGCCAGTCACTGGGCGAGGACACCAACCCCGCTCGGACCGGATTCATGTGAATATAGTGGATCAATCCCATAAGATATCGGTCATTGAGACACTGAATCGCCTTATAACGAGCCTGAAACAGGTGTCCCGTGCGGTCGTGTCGAAGGTTGAACTTCATGCAGTAACCGGTGAGTAATCTTTGCATGAACGACGCCAGCGGAACCGACCCGACCTTGATGGCTAAATGGAAGTGATTCCCCATTAGGCAATAGGCGATCACCTCGGCGGACGCTTCGCGCGCGAGGCGGCGCATCCCCTCCATAAAACTCCTCCGGTCATGGTCATCGGTAAAGATATCCCGGCCATCGACGCCGCGAGCCATCGCGTGGTAGAGCGCGCCCGAAAAATGGATTCTTGGAATTCGTCCCATACCTATCATACGATCGACCCCCCCAATTTGTTCCATCACCGGAAATACTGCACCACCGGGAGGCCTGACACCAATTTCCAATTTGGGAATTTGATATTCTTTCTCGTCAGGTCGCAAGACCGCGCCGGGAGCAATTAATGAAGATTTACATCGACGGCATCTACTACGACAGAGAAGACGCCAAGATATCCGTATTCGACCACGGCGTGCTCTACGGCGACGGCATCTTCGAGGGCATCCGCGCCTACAACGGCCGCATCTTCCGGCTCGACGACCATCTCAAGCGCCTCGACGAGTCCGCCAACGCGATTCTCCTGAAGCTCCCGATCCCCATCAAGGAGATCGGGAAGGCCATCATCGAGACCGTCCGCCTCAACGGCCTGAAGGACGCCTACATCCGCCTCGTTGTGACGCGCGGAGTCGGCGATCTCGGCCTCGACATGCGAAAGTGCAAGAGCGGCGCCACGATCTTCATCATCGCCGACCGCATTGAGCTGTACCCCGAGGAGTTCTACGAGAAGGGCCTCACGGTCGTCACCTCGACGATCCGGCAGAAAGGCCTCGACCAGGTGACGCCGGGCGTGAAGTCCCTCAATTATCTGGCGAACATCCTCGCCCGGGCCGAGGCGACCGCGGCCGGAGCTCAGGAAGCCATCCTGCTCAACGCGACGGGGCACGTCTCGGAGTGCTCCGGCGACAACATCTTCTACACCAAGGACGGGAAAATCTTCACGCCGCCGACCTCCGCCGGCATTCTCGTCGGAGTGACCCGCAACGTCGTCATGGAGCTGTGCGAGAAGAAGCTGGGCGTGAAAGTGATCGAGCGCAATTTCCCGCGCTACGACCTGTACTCCGCGGACGAAGTTTTCCTGACCGGCACCGGCGCCGAGGTCATCGCCGCCGTCACGATCGACGGCCGCGTCATCGGCAAAGGCGCCGCTGGTCCGATCACGAAGTCGCTCATCAAGCACTTCCGCGACTACGCGAACTCATCCGGCACGCCGGTGTACGAGGCCGTCAAGGCCAAATAGCCGTGCGCCTGGTCAGTTGGAACGTCAACGGCGTTCGCGCCGCGCATAAAAAGGGCTTCGGCGACTGGTTCAAAACCGAGAGAGCGGATGTCGTTTGCCTCCAGGAAACGAAGGCGCAGCCCGATCAGCTCACCGCCGACATCCTCAGCCCCAACGGCTACCAAGGCGAGTTCCATTGGGGCGAGAAGAAAGGCTACTCGGGTGTGGCGACCTTCTCGAAGACCGCCCCCTCGAAAATTGAGCGCGGCTTCGGTATCGCGGAATTCGACAACGAAGGACGGGCGCTCGTCACGAAGCACGGCGACATCACGCTTTTTAATATTTACTTCCCGAACGGCAAGGCTCGCGAGGAGCGCTTGAAGTTCAAAATGGACTTCTATGAAGCGTTTCTCAAGAAGGTCATCCCGCGCTACCGCAAACGCGGCGACGACAAAATCGTCATCTGCGGGGATGTGAATACCGCCCACAAGGACATCGACCTCGCTCGCCCGAAGGAGAACCGCAAGATCTCCGGCTTCCTGCCCCAGGAGTGCGAGTGGATAGATCGCCTGCTCGCCGACGGCTTCATCGACACCTTCCGCGAGTTCGAGACGGGGCCGGAACACTACTCGTGGTGGGACCAACAGTCCCGCGCGCGCGACCGCAACGTCGGCTGGCGCATCGACTACTTCTTCATCTCCGCAAACCTCCGCCCCCGCCTCAGCAAGGCGTTCCTCCAGCCCGAGACCATGGGCTCCGACCACTGCCCGGTCGGCATCGAGCTCGCCTAGCCGCTAGGGCCGCACGATCAGGGCGCCGGTCAGGCGCCTCCAGACGCGGCGCACGGCACCCGTCACCGTACGCTCTCCGCCGCGCTCCACCGTCGTGTCGGAGAGAGGGATCGCGCGCGCGGCCGGAGGCCGGCCGAATAAGGCTCCGACGCGGTCCAGACGCCCCAGCCCGACGAGCCGCTTGACCGAGCGGCCGAAGGCGATCGTGCCGAGCAGAGCTTCACCGCCTCCGCCGTCCTCCAGGCGAGCCTCGACACGCAGCTCCTTTTCCTTCTTGAAGTCGAAGACGCGCTGCAGCGGCGTCTTGCCTTTCTTGTCGGCGTCGAGCCGCGCGCGCCAGGCGGCGGCGAGTTCCGCGGGAATGGGCGTCCCGGACAGCAGTTCGGCCAAAGTCGGCGTCCAGCCGGCCCCGCCTGCGACGCCGTCGTGAATCAGCACGAGACGCACGCGCCTTTCCGCGAGGTCCGCGACCAGGATCGGCGCGCCGAAGCCCGCGATCGTCTCCGGCAGCGGGCTGGACGCGTCCATGAACACCAGGCCCGTGTTTTCCTGGCGCCGCGCGAGTATGCCGGAAAATTCCGCTTCGCCCGTGGTCAGCACGCGTATGCGCGTGACGCCGGGGGTGTCCGCGAGCCGCTTCAAGGTCGTGAGCTTGCGCCACCAATAGCGCAGGCCCAAGTCCGCGAGGCTTTGCGCCGTGATCATCGGCGGCACCTTGAGCAGGTCGATCGTCAGAAGCGCCATGCCCGCGGCGGGCGAACCCGTCACCTGCCAGGCGATCCCGGCCTTGACGAACTGCGTGGCGGTCTCAAGAATGTAGTGCAGGGCACGCGCGACCGGTCCCAGCTCCACCGTTTCATGCAGCGGCTTCGACATCAGGTGAACGCGCGCAACAGACGACGGTTCGCGTGTCCGCTGCGAAGCCGCGGACGGCGGAAGTGCTATCTCGGCGGCGGACAACGAGCCATAGGACAGAGCCGGCGCCTCGGAGGCTTCGGCTCCGAGAGCGCGCGCCATGAGCGCGTCCGCGCCGCCGCGAACCTCGGCCGCCGGCGCGGATCTCAGATCGATCGCGGAAAATTGAGCGACCGCTGCGCTGACGGCCGCGAGCTTAACCGGGACCGGCGCCTGGAAGAACGGCGCGACGGCGGGGGCCGCGAGCGTCGGGACGAGAAGCGCTGACGGAAGTAAAGCGGCCGGGGCCGACATCTGCGGGGCCGGCGCGGACGCGAAGGTCCGGCCGACGCCCTCCACGGGTAAAACGACGCGCTGAGCCAGCGCCCGGGGGGCGGCCAGCAGCCAGACGCCGACGACGAACCGGATAACGGGCATCCTGCCCAGTGTGCCGATTATGGGACTATTATGGAAGTGCCGAAAGCCCTATCGCCGCGGGCCCTGGTCCTACCCCCTTGCCACTCCCATCCGGCTTGATCGTGCCCGTGCTGCTTAAGCGACGCTCAGACGAAGCCGGCTCTCTCCGCCGTTAAGAAGCGCCTCGACGCGCGCGCCCGCGGCGACGGGCGCCACGCCGGCAGGCGTCCCCGTGAAAATCAAGTCGCCCTCGCTGAGGCCGTAGGTCCGGTCGAGGTGCTCGATGAGCTTCTCGACGGGGAAGATCATGTCCTTGGTGGAACCGCGCTGCCGAACAAGCCCATCCACGGTCAGTTCGAGCTCGGAGGGCAAGGTCAGCGGCGTGAAATTGCCGACCGCGGCGAAGCCCGGGCGGCTCTTGGACGAGGTCCAGGGCAGCCCTTTCTTTTTGGCCTCCTCCTGAAGGTCGCGCGCGGTGAAATCAATTCCGACGGCCATCATCAAGGTCAGGCCCCAGGCGACGACAAGCTCGACCTCGTGATCCACCCGCTTGCTGTCGGGAGGAAGCCTCAGGGCGCCGCCGTCGATGAGCAAAGAGGACGCGGGCTTGAGAAATACAAGGGGGGACGACGGGACCTCGCTGCCCAGCTCTTTGGCGTGCTCGGCGTAGTTGCGGCCGATGCACCAGATCGCGCCGACGGGACGGCTCAGGCCGGGGAGGATCACTGCGCAGTATCTTATAATTAACCGGCGATGGTCTGTCAGAACTGCGGGATGCGGGAAGCAACGGTGATCGTCCAGATCGTGCACAACAATCATGTGCGCAAGGCCGCGCTGTGTCCGGCCTGCGCCGCCGGACTCAAGCCCGAGACCGAGCTCGACGCCCTCGCGGCGGCTATCGCGGCGCTGAGCACGCGGGTTCGGACCGGCACCACGCGCTGCCCGACCTGCCGCGCGTCCTTCGCGAACTTCAAACAGAGCGGCCGCTTCGGCTGCCCCAACTGCTACGAGCACTTTCGGACTCAGGTGAAGGATCTCCTGCCGCGGGTCCACGCCGGCGCCTATCACCACCGCGGCAAGACCCCGGGGCGGCGCTAGGGTGCAGCTGCACAACATGCTGCGATTCAAGACGGCCTGGGCCGAGGCGGCGGGACCCGCGCACGAGGTCGTGCTCTCGACGCGCGTGCGCCTGGCGCGCAACCTGCGCGGGCCGTTTCCGGGCCACATCGGGCCGCACACTTTAAAAAAGACGCTCGACCACGCGTTCGACGCGATCAAACTAGCGGGAATCAAGAACGCGGCGTTCTTTAAAATGTCGGATCTAGATGAGACCGACCGGGAGTTCCTGGTCGAGCGGCACCTCGCCAGCCCGCTCCTGGCCAAGTCTCCCGGCTCGCGCGGCGTTGTCGTCGGCGACGACGAGACGATCGTCGTCATGGTCAACGAGGAGGATCATTTCCGCTTGGCCGCCCTACTGCCCGGCCAGCAGCTGCGCGCCGCGCACGCGAGCGTGGACCGCCTCGACGACCGCCTGTCCTCGGTCCTCGACTTTGCGTTCCGCGACGACCTCGGCTACCTCACCGCCTGCCCGACGAACCTCGGAACGGGCATGCGCGCCTCGTGCCTCGTTCATCTCCCGGCCCTGAGCATGATGGGCGCCGCGGGCAAGATCCTCGACGGGCTCGGCCGGGTGGGCCTGATCGCGCGCGGCCTGTACGGGGAAGGCACGCGCGTCGTCGGAGACTTCTTCCAGCTCTCCAACGCGACGGGCTTCGGGCGTACCGAGGGCGAGATACTCTCCGCGCTCGAGAAGACGGTCGCCGCGGTCGTCGCGCGGGAACTGGAGGCGCGCGACGCCCTGTCGACGGGCGCAGCCAAGATCCGGCTCGAGGACGACATTCACCGTTCTTTGGCGCTGCTCGCAGCCGCGCGACTGATCCCGTTCGAGGAGTGCCAGCATCACCTCTCGCGTCTGCGCTTGGGCCTCTCGCTCGGCTGGCGTCTCGGAGCGGATCTGTCGATCGTCAACGAGCTCACCTTGTCCACCCAGCCCGCCCACCTCGACCTCCTGGCCCAGAAGGTTCTCTCCCCCCTGGACCGCGACGCCCTGCGCGCGTCCTTGGTCCGCCGCCGACTCAAAGCCGGTTGAGGGCAGGTCATTCCATCGCCTCTGCCCGCCGTGCTAGAATGGGCTATGGTCAACATCAAACACACCACGCTCAAAGCCTGGGTCGATGAAGTCGCCCAGATCTGCACGCCGGACGCCGTCGTCTGGGTGGACGGCTCCGAAGCCGAGAAAAAGCGCCTTGAGAGGCGCGGCGTCGCCCGCGGCCAGCTGATCCCGCTCGACGCGGAGAAGTTTCCCGGTTCCTTCTATAGCCGCTCCAAGGCCAACGATGTGGCGCGCACCGAACACTTGACCTACATCTGCACCAAGGACAAGGACGAGGTCGGCCCGACCAACAACTGGATGTCCCCGAAGGACGGCTACAAAAAAGCCCGCGAGATCCTGAAAGGCTCGATGGTCGGCCATACCTTGTATGTCATCCCCTTTTCGATGGGCCCGGTCGGCTCGCCTTTCTCCAAGATCGGAGTGGAACTCACGGATTCCATCTACGTCGTCTTGAACATGCGCATTATGACCCGCATCGGAACCCCCGTCTTGGAACAGCTGGGAACGGATGGGGAATTCGTGAAGTGCCTCCACTCGAAGGCCGACCTCGACGTCAACAAACGGATGATTTTGCACTTCCCCGAAGACAACACGATCTGGTCGGTCGGAAGCGCGTACGGCGGCAACGCTCTTCTTGGAAAGAAATGTCTTGCCCTTCGGATCGCCTCCTGGCAGGCCCGAAAAGAAGGCTGGCTGGCCGAGCACATGCTCATTCTCGGCATCGAACAGAATGGAAAAACGGAATACGTCGTCGCCGCCTTCCCCTCGGCCTGCGGCAAGACCAACCTCGCGATGATCATCCCGCCCGAGGGACTCAAGGGCAAGGGCTACAAGATTTGGACCGTCGGCGACGACATCGCCTGGCTGCGCGTCGGCCCCGACGGCCGCCTGTGGGCCTGCAACCCCGAAGCCGGGTTTTTCGGCGTTGCGGTGGGAACGAACTCAAAATCCAATCCCAACGCCATCAAAACTGTCCAAAAAAATACGATCTTCACGAATGTGCTTCTCGGCGATGACCTGAGCGTCTGGTGGGAGGACGGCGAGGGCGCGCCACCCGCCTCCGGCACCAACTGGGAAGGAAAAGCCTGGAAGCCAGACTTCAAGGACAAAGACGGAAAACCGCTTTTGGGCGCCCACCCGAACAGCCGCTTCACCGCTCCCGCGGGGCAGTGCCCGTCGATCGCGCCGAACTGGGAAGACCCCAAAGGCGTTCCGATCTCCGCCGTCATATTCGGAGGCCGCCGCGAACGCCTGGCGCCTCTCGTGTTCGAGTCGCTCGATTGGAATCACGGCGTCTACCTCGGCGCCACCGTCGCCTCCGAACGCACGGCCGCCCAGACCGGCGCGGTCGGCGAAGTCCGCCGCGATCCCATGGCCATGCTGCCGTTCTGCGGCTACAACATGGGCGAGTATTTCGGCCACTGGATCGCGATGGGCGCGAAGATTCCTCAGCCGCCGAAAATCTTCCACGTCAACTGGTTCCGCAAGGACGCCAACGGCAAGTTCCTATGGCCCGGCTACGGCGAGAACCTGCGCGTGCTCGAGTGGATCCTCGCCCGCGCGCGCGGCGAGGGGAAAGCCGATAAAACTCCCATCGGATACCTGCCGGCCAAGGACGCCCTCGACCTGTCCGGGCTCAACATGCCAGCCGGAGCGATGGATCAACTCCTATCGGTCAAGCCCGAAGAATGGACCGCCGAGCTCGACGGCGTGAAGAGCTTCTTCGATCAGTTCGGCGCCAAGCTTCCGAAAGAACTCTGGAACCAATTCAACGCCCTGAAGGACCGGCTAAAAACAAAAGTTACGGCATAGCCCGGCGCTTTTTCACGCGGATCGCCGGCGTCAGCATTTCCCGGCCAGCTTCTCCGCGATGAACGCCGGACCGATCAGCGCGTGCGTCAGATTGTCGAGCAGGGCTGGACTGTTCTTCTCGTGCGCCGTATGGCCGTATATCTGGAACGCCCAACCAAGGATGAACGCCGCCCACGCCGCCCAGCCGGGCATAACCACGCCCAACGCGGCGCAAGCCGCGATGAAGGCGGTCATGATCAAACCGACGCGGCGGTTCCACATAAAATAGACCGGAAGCAGCAGCGCCGCGAGCGGAAAGGGCGATCCGATCTGCGTCCATTTCACGATCGCCAGCACGATCAAAGGGATGCCGATCGCGTGAGCGCGCTGATTGCCCGAAGTCCGGTGGTAGCTCGCGTAGTCCGCCGACAGCCGTGCGTAGCTGAGCATGGCTAGGCGCAGACGGCCAAGGTCTTCTCGAGGCGTCCCGCGAGATCCTTCGCCGCCGACGCGTCCTTTATGCCGCTGAGATTAATGCGCACGTTTTCCGCCGCGCACTGCGCCGCGGCCTTGAGCAGGTGCAAAGCGCAGTTGATGTCCGAGGCCACGGCCGCGCCCGCGAGCGGCGCCGCCTGCTTGGCGACGGCGAGCGCGCCGGCGGCGACCATCGCGGTCTTAAGCGGCACCTCCGCCGCGTGCAGGAGCGCCGTCTGCATCTTGGCCGGGCGCGACGCGTCATCCTTAGACAGCGACATCGCCTCCATAAAGCGGTCGAACGCGGCCGCATCGTCGGCCGCCAAACGATCGAACGTCGCGCGCATCTCGCCCAGGGACTTGTGCGCAGCCGTCAACGGCCCGCGCTTCGCCTCATCGAGCTTTTTTGATTTCAAGGTGATGCCGATCGCCATTTCGCCCAGGCCGCAGCCCATGGCGCCCGAGATCGCCGCCGCCGAACCGCCGCCCGGCGTGGCGTCGGTATTGGACATAGCTTCTCCAATGAAACGTCCGGCTGTTCTCCAGTCGCCGCTCCCGCCCAGGGCGCCGACGGCTTCGAGGCGGTTTTCGAGAATTTGGACTTCTGGGTTGAAATTTTCGAGTTGGAGCGTCTCGATCGCGAAATCCACGAGCGCCTGGCGCGGAAGGAGCCCGACGATCTCGGTGCTCTTGATGCGCGCCTTATGTTCGTCGGCGAGCGCCATGGTCGTCGCGAGAACCTTCGCCATCGAACTCACCTTATAATTCGTCAGCACGGTCGATATCTGCACCTGCTTGCGCGCGGCAAGATCGATCTCCTTGCCCCGCACCGCCGGCAGGCCGCCGCCGGACGCCCGCACTCGTTTGGCGATATCTTTCCCGGCATTCATGTCATGGATATCGAGGTTGATGTTGAAGTTGACGATCTGTTGTCTTGCCCCCACCGCCACTGCCCCGGCCGTGGGATGTATGGCGTTGGGTCCGAAATCAGGCGTTCGGCTCTCGTCCTTGCCGATCAAGTCCTTCAGGCCTTCGAACTGCCCCTTCCGCACGGCGGCGAGGTCTTTGCGCTCGGGGCGCTTCGCGGCGTGGTCATACAAATAGGTCGGGATCTTCAGCTCGCCGCCGATGCGCGCGGCCAGTTTTTCAGCCAACCTGACGCAATCCTCGATCGTCACCCCCGCGACGGGAATAAACGGGATCACGTCGACGGCCCCCATGCGCGGGTGCTCGCCTTTGTGCGTGTTGAGATCGATCAGTTCCATGGCCGTCTTCGCCACGCGGAAACACGCCTCCACGCACGCGTCCGGCGCGCCGACGAAGGACAGCACGCAGCGATGGTGGTCCGCGTCCGTCTCCACATCGAGGATCGTGACCCCGGCCGATTTCGCCGCATCCACGATCTTCTGCACCTTGACCTTGTCGCGTCCTTCCGAGACATTAGGCACGCACTCAACGAGTTTCATGTTGTCTCCGAGCTTTTGGGTGTCAGTGTTTCATCACCAAAGTTTTGGGTTCGGTGAAATCTTCCATGGCGTATCTCACGCCCTCCCGACCCTGACCGGAATCTTTCATTCCGCCGTACGGCATCGCATCGGAGCGGAAGGTCGGGATGTCGTTGACGATCAGACCGCCGACGTTGAGGCGCTCGAACGCGCGATGGATGAAGGCGAGATCATTCGTAAATATCCCCGCCTGCAGGCCGTAGCGCGTATTCGCCATGCGCTCGAGTGCTTCTTCGCGCGACTGCACCGCATCCAAGGTCGCGGCGGGGCCGAAGGCCTCCTCGCACGACAGCCGGCAATCCGCGGGGACGCCCTCGAGGAGCGACGGCGGAATGAACAGCCCCTTGCGCGGACCGCCCGACCAAAGCTTGGCGCCTCTCCCGACCGCCTCCTTAAGCCACTCCTCGATGCGGATCGCGGACTTCTCGTCGATCAGCGGGCCGATGTCCGTATTTTCGTCGGCCGGATCGCCAACCACGAGGATTTTTATATTTTCGACGAGAAGGCGGCGGAACTCGGCGTGAACATCCGTTTCAACAAAAATTCGCTGGACCGATATGCAGGTCTGTCCAGAGAAGCAGAAAGCGCCCCAGGCGCAGCGCGCGGCGGCCCAAGACAGATCGGCGTCCTTGGCGACGAATACCGCGGCGTTGCCGCCGAGTTCGAGGCAGCTATGGGCCTTCACGGCGAGGGCTTTCAGCTTCCAGCCGACCGCAGTCGAGCCGGTGAAGGAGAAGATGCGGAAGCGCTCGTCGCGAACGAGGGCTTCCGCGGCCGGAAGCGGACCACCCACGATGATCGCGGCCTCGGCGGGCCAGCCGGCGTCAACGAGCAGACCGACGAGCTTCTCGGCCGTCTTCGGACAGCGCGGGTCGGGCTTGAGCACGAAGGGCAGCCCGACCGCGACGGCCGGCGCGACCTTGTGCGCGACGAGGTTCAGGGGAAAGTTGAACGGCGTGATGAACAGCGCCGGACCGCGGGGCACGCGCTTGACCATGGCATAGCGGCCCTCGGAATTCGCATCCAGGTCGAGCGGCAGCACTTCTCCCATGACGCGTCTAGATTCCTCGCCGGCCCAGCGCAAGGTGAAGGCTCCGCGCGCGGCCTCGCGGCGGGCTTCCTTCAGCGGCTTGCCGACTTCGCGGCAGATGAGGCGCGCGAAATCCTCGGCCTGGCCCTCCAAAGCTTCGGCGGCTTTGAGCAGAATTTTTGCGCGGACATGCGCGGGCATGACCGCCGAGGCCGCCGCGGCGGCGCAGCGGGCGGCCACGGCCGCCGCGGACGCCTCATCCGTCAGTTCAACTCGAACCATTTCAGCCATATATTTATATTTCTAAAGTCCTTCGCGAGATGATCGGGATGTGCATCGTTAAGCTCTTTCCACGACGCGTAACCGGTACCGACGGCCACGGTTTTGTAGCCCGCCTTCTTGCCCGCGATCACGTCGAAAGGGGTGTCGCCGATTACGTATACATCTTTTGCCGTAAAGCTGGCGCGAGCCAACTCTTTGGCGCGCACAACCGCTTTTTTCAACAAGGCATGGCGATGGAAGGCATCCGAGCCGTAGCCTCCGAACAGGAAGTAGGCGTTGAAGCCGGAGGGTTCCAGCTTGATGCGAGCGCCCTGTTCCATATTTCCCGTGCCCAGTCCGAGGAGAACGCGCTTATCCCGGCTCAAATGTTTGAGAAGGACCTTGAGCCCGGGTGGAATGTGATACGTCCGGCTGCGCAGAGCGGCCTTGACATAGTACGGCAAGAACTTAAGGTACTCCTGATGGAGCTTCTCCACCGCCGCAGCGGTGGGCTTTTTTCCCGTCGCGAGAAAGCAGGTCTGGCCGAAATTATAAAGATCCGTCCGCCCAGCCAACGACAATTCCGAACACGCGTTCTTTTTGCCGTAAAGTTTTAATGCCGCGCGGTTTAACGCCTTGCGTCCGGCGCCGCCGCCGCGGATCAAGGTGCCGTCGATATCGAAAAGCAAAACTTTCAACTTGCCTTCCACGCGATCTCGCCGCGCTTCATGACCCAGCGCGTGCGCGGAGCGCCGAACCAATACGCGAGCTCGCGATGGTCTTCGACGTCGAAACAGGCGATGTCGGCGATTTTTCCGGCCTCCAACGAGCCGTGCGTCGCGCCCAGGCCGAGCGCATGCGCGCCGTTGATCGTCGCCGAAACGAGCGCCTCCGCCGGGCTCATCTTCATCTGGGTGCAGGCGATCGAGACGATCATGCGCATGTCGAAGCACGGGCACGTTCCCGGATTAAAATCGGTGGCGAGCGCGACCGACGCTCCGCTGTCAAGCAGGCGGCGCGCGGGCGGGCAGGGCTTGCCGAGGAAGTAGTTCGAGCCGGGCACGAGGCAGGCGACCGTCTTCGAGGCCGCGAGCGCCGGCAGATCGCCTTCCTCGACGCAGTCGAGATGGTCGGCCGTGACGGCGCCGAGCTTGAGGGCGGCGCCGAGGCTGCCCATGCGCGAGAGCTGCTCCGCGTGGACCTTGAGCTTGAGGCCGGCCCTCGCCCCGGCGGCGGCGACGAGCTCAAGATCGCCCAGGTCGAAGTAGCCCTTTTCGCAGAATAGGTCCACGAATATCGCGAGCTTTTCCTCGGCCACGCGCGGGATCATCGTCGCGCAGACGCGCTCGATGAACTCGTCCTTCTTGCCCTTAAGCTCCGGCGGAACGGCGTGAGCGCCGAGGAAGGTCGCCACGATCTCAAGCGGGCCGCGCGCGGACACCGTGCGCATCACGCGTAAAATTTTCAGCTCGTTATCGAGGTCGAGACCGTAGCCCGACTTGGCCTCGATCGTCGTCGTGCCGGAGGCGATGAAGTCGAGGGCTCGCAGCCGAAGTCCCGCGGTCAGGTCCGCCTCTTTGGAGCCCCGCACTCCGTTCACGGTGTGGAGAATGCCGCCTCCGCGTTGGGCGATCTCGGCGTAGCTCTTGCCCGAGATGCGCGCCGCGAAGTCATCGAGACGGGGCGCCGCGAAAACCGGGTGCGTGTGCGCGTCGACGAAGCCGGGCAGCAGCACCCGGCCCTCAGCGCTCAGGATCTTGGCGCCCTTGGCCAGCGGATCGGTCAAGACCACGGCCTTGGGGCCCGCCGCGACGATCTTCCCTTTTTCAATCAGCACCGCGCCGTCGCGCAGCAGGCCGAGAGCGCCCTTGTCCCTGCCTGAGCGCGGCCCATCTGGGCCCGCCATGGTCAGGATTTCGGAGGCATTCAGGATAAGCGTCGCCACGGGTGTATTCTACGAAATGCGCCCCTGGCGCGGCATTCCGCCTGAGAGGCTAGACTGGCCGGCCGGAAGACCTAGTCCCAGGGGCCCGAGGGCCCTGGGCGGATTGAGCGAACCACCGTACACTGTTATTATAGGAATGAATCGGCGGCTCCTGGCGGCGCTTTTTCTGGCGACCACCGCGCTCAACGCGGCGGCTCAACGCGTTTCGCTTGAAGTCCCGCTTTCTCCCCGTCCCGGCTTCACCGCCGCAACGGCGGCGATTTCTCCTCTGGCGCAAACCTTTCCGCTCGCGCTGAGCCCTTGGACGCCGAGCCTGACGGCGGCGGCGATCACGCCTCCTCTCAACGCCGTGCCGATCCTACTGGCGCCCGTAAAAGCCGTCGCCGCGATCCCGGCGCTTCCATCAGCCCTGACTCCGACGGCTCTCGCGGCCGCCAAACCGGTCGCTCATCAGCAAGGTCCAAAAGTCATCGAGAGCCTGCGCGAGCACGGCGCCCAAGCCGGGAAACTCGTTGGACTCAAGGGCGAGGCCGGCGCCGGCGCGCTCGAAAAGAATTTCATGTCGGCGGCCTCGCTCGGCAATGGCGTCTCCGTCCCGCCCTCCGGCGACGGCGTCCTGAACCTTGGCTCCGTCCAGGACTCGCGCCCGCTGCTCGCGCGCATGCTCGAGCGCGTCCGCCTCGACGACCGCGGGCGCCCCGATGAAAAGAAAGCCCTCGAAGACTCCTTCAAGCGCCTGCTCGACACGCCGACCGGCCGTCGCTACGCCGAGGAGTTCCTCGCCGAGGGTCTGACCGCGCACGTGCACTTCGACGACTTCCCCGACTCCTCGCTCTTCCTCGTCGATGGGCGCAAGAAGTTCTACGCCGCGCAGGCCTACACCGATTGGCGCCAGGAGGGCTACGCAGAAATCCGTCTCAACCGCCACTTTGTGGACGGCGATCCGGACATCATGCACGACGCCCTGCCCGCGATCATCGGCCACGAGCTTCTCGGCCACGGCCTCTGGTACAGCCGCGCCGCCAAGGAGAATCTCTACTTCGCGTTTCACTACCACGAGCTCAACGAGACCTTGGCCCGCCTCGTCGGCTGGGCGATCGACCACGAGCTCAACGGGCGCTTCGAGGAGGCCGGCGCCTGGACCTACCTCTCCGATCCGGCCGGTTATCTTTCGAATCTAAAAATGCGCCTGCCCTACTACGCCGTGACCTTCGGCCAAGCCGAGATGGCGAAGCCGCTGGAGACTTTGCGATCGCGCCTGGCCGCCGCCGAGCAGGAAGTCGAGCGTGCCCGCCGCAATCTGACCTCGCAGAAGACCTGGCTGCCGGTCCTTGATCACTTTTCGCGCGACCACGCCGTCCCCGCCAATCGCTTCGACATGCTGCGCAAGGAGTTGTCCGACCTCGAGTCCCACTACGCCAATGAGATCGTCAACGCCGAGTCCATCGTTCGCGAGGTGTCGGGGCTGATGGGGCGCATTACGGCCGAGCCTGATCATGCGTCGGAGATTTACCTGAGTCAGGCCGCCGCGCACCCGTTCTTTGCGCGCCTAAGCGCCGACACCGCCCGCCTCGGCGCCGCTCTCAACGCGATGGCAAGAGCGGCTCCTCCCGCCCCGCCTCGCCCCGCCGCGCGCCGCCCCGCCGACCAGATCGCCTGGGACGAGCTGGCCAAGATGTACCGGGACGACGTCGCCGCCGACGCGAACCGCCCCGTCAAGCACTGGCGATAATATTGGTGTCAGGCTTAACAATTCGTTGAATTCCGCGGTCAGCGAAAATTCTTAAATTGCAGGTCCAGATCGAACTTCCCGGCCTTGAGCACGTTCATCGTCTCCTGCAGTTCATCCTTCGACTTGCTCGTCACGCGCAGCTGACCATCCTGGATTTGCGCGTTGACCTTGAGCTTCGCCTCCTTAATCGCGGCCTGCATCAGCTTGGCCTTGTCGGTCGGAATGCCGGACTGGATCGTCACGTCGATGCGCCCGGTCTGACCGAGCGCCGCTTCGACTTTCCCTTTCGTCAGGTTTTTGATCGGCAGGCCGCGCTTGGCCATGCGGGTGAGCAGGACGTCGTAGACCTGTTCGACCTTGAACTCGTCGATCGCGCGCACGACCAGCTTCTTGTCCTTCACGATGAGCTCGATCGAGGCGTTCGCGGCCTTCAGGTCGAAGCGGTTCACGATCTCCTTGAGCGCGACGGCGACGACCTCGGAGACCAGATTCAAGTCCACGTCGGAAACGCAGTCGAAAGAATAGTCGCTGGCCATGTCTACCTCGCCATGGGAATATTGAGAGATTTATGTTTATGCGCGAACGCTTTGGCCTGAGGATAGCCGGCATCGAAGTGCCGCACGACCCCCAGGCCGGGGTCATTTGTCAATACGCGTTGAAGTCTCGCTCCCATCGCCTTCGTGCCGTCGGCGACGGTCACCTGGCCCGCGTGAAGCGAATAACCCATGCCGACGCCGCCGCCGTGGTGGAAGCTGACCCACGAGGCGCCGGAGGCGGTGTTGAGAAGGGCGTTCAAGATCGGCCAGTCCGCCACCGCGTCGGAGCCGTCGCGCATGGCCTCGGTCTCGCGGTTGGGCGATGCCACCGAGCCGCAGTCGAGGTGGTCGCGGCCGATCACGATGGGTGCTGCGACACGCTTCGTTTTGACGAGCCAATTGAGCCGCCGGCCCATCTCGGCGCGTTCGCCGTAGCCGAGCCAGCAAATGCGGGCGGGCAAGCCTTGGAAGGCCACTTTTTGACCGGCCAATTCGATCCAGCGCTTGAGCGCGTCGTTCTTCGGGAAGGCGGAGAGGACCTCGCGATCTGTGGTCCGGATATCTTCCGGATCGCCGGACAGCGCCGCCCATCGGAACGGGCCCTTGCCTTCGCAGAACAGCGGGCGGATGTACTCGGGCACGAAGCCGGGAATGTCGAAAGCATGTCCGACGCCGGCTTCGACGGCCCGGGCTCTGATGTTGTTTCCGTAGTCGAAGACGACGGCGCCCTGCTTTTTCAGAGCGAGCATCGCTTCGACATGACGACCCATCGATGAGATTGATTTCTTGACGTACTCGCTCGGATTCTTCTTCCTGAGTTGAGAGGCCGTGCTGACGTCATATCCCCGGGGTATATATCCGTATAAAGGATCGTGAGCGGACGTTTGGTCCGTCAAGATATCGACGGGGAATCGGCGCTTGGCCAGCTCCGGGAGGATCTCCGCCGCGTTGCCGAGAAGCCCGACCGACAGGGCTTCCCCCCTCTCCTTGGCCCGGTTCACGCGCTCGATAGCCTTGTCGAGATTCTCCTCGATGACGTCAATGTAGCGCGTCTTGAGCCGGAAGCGCAACCGCGTCGGATCGATCTCGATGCCGAGGAAGACGCCCCCATTCATCGTGGCCGCAAGAGGCTGAGCCCCGCCCATGCCGCCGAGGCCGGCTGATACGACGACTCGCCCCCTTAAGCTTCCTGCGAAATGCCGTCTTGCTGCGGCGGCAAACGTCTCATACGTGCCTTGTAAAATTCCCTGCGTGCCGATGTAGATCCACGAGCCGGCCGTCATCTGGCCGTACATCATGAGCCCCTTCTTGTCGAGCTCGTCGAAATGGTCCCAGTTCGCCCATTTCCCGACCAGATTCGAGTTCGCGATCAGCACACGCGGCGCCTGGTCGTGGGTCTTGAACACCGCGACGGGCTTGCCGGACTGAACAAGCAAGGTCTCGTCGTTTTCGAGCGCCTTAAGGGAGGCGACGATCGCGTCGTAGCAGGCCCAGTTGCGCGCAGCCTTACCCCGGCCGCCGTACACGACGAGGTCTTGCGGGCGCTCGGCCACCTCGGGGTCGAGATTGTTCATCAGCATGCGCAAAGCCGCTTCCTGCTGCCAACCTTTGCAGGACAGCTTCCGTCCGTGCGCCGCTCGAATGATTCTCATGGTGTCAGGCCTAACGGTAATGACAGTATTTTATAAAGCCGGCCTTTCGGAATACTGTCATTACCGTTAGGCCTGACACCTGTTAGTCGAAAGCGCCGGACAGAACCAGCTCGCGCGCGATCTCCAGCTTACCTGATAAAACCTCATCCCCACGCGACGGCTTAACCTTCGACCGCAACACGGCGAGACCGGCCTCAACGCCTTTGCCCGACTTGAGCGGGCGGTGGAACTCGATGGCCTGCGCGGCGCAGACGAGCTCGATCGCGACGATCTGCGCGGAGTTCCAGACGACTTTTTTAAGCTTGAGGGCGGACCACATGCCCATGGAGACGAAATCCTCCTTGTTGGCGGAGGTCGGCACGGAATCCGCCGAGGCCGGGTGAGCGAGCGTCTTGTTCTCGGAGGCGAGCGCCGCGGCCGCGTACTGGGCGATCATATGGCCGGACTCGACACCCGGGTCTCGGGCGAGAAAAGGCTTCAGGCGCGGCGCGCTGCCGGCGGTGACCTGGAAGGTGCGGCGTTCGGAGATGTTGGCCAGCGCGGTGAGCGCGCCGGCCGCAGAATCGAACGCGAAGGACAAGGCCTGGCCGTGGAAATTGCCGCCGGAAATCACGCGCCCGTCCGCGACGAGAGGATTGTCGGTGACGGAGCCGAGCTCGATCTCAACGATCCGACGCGCCTCGGTTAAGCGATCCATGACGGCGCCGTGGACCTGGGGCGCGCAGCGCAGAGAGTAGGGGTCCTGGACGCGCGGATCGTCGACCACATGCGACTTGCGGATTTCGGAGCCGGCCAAAAGTCGACGGAGAGAACGCGCGGCTGCTATTTGCCCAGGGTGCGGCTTGAGCCGCTGGATCGCTTCGTCATACGGCGAAGGCGTGCCGGTGAGCGCGTCGAGCGAGGTCGCGCAGGCGAGATTGGCGGTGCGATACACGCGCTCTGCCGCCAAGAGCGCGAGCCCGCCGACGGACTGCATGGCTTGAGTTCCGTTCAGGAGGGCAAGGCCTTCCTTCGCAGAGAGAACGAAAGGGCGCAGACCAGCGGCCCTCAACGCCTTCGCGGCCGCCATGCGACGGCCACGATACACGACATCGCCTTCGCCGATGACGGCTAATGCCATGTGGGCCTGCGGAGCGAGGTCGCCGCTGGCGCCGACGGATCCGCGACTGGGGATCAACGGAATAATGTTCGCGTCCAACATACGAGATAAATGTCGCACCAGCGCGGGGCGGACGCCGGAGAATCCCCGCGATAATTCATTGACGCGCAGGAAGAGTATCGCGCGCGACTCCAACGCATCCAGCGGCTCGCCGACGCCGCAGGCATGGGACAGCACGAGGTTGCGCTGTAACTGCGCCAGGCGCGCGGGAGAAATACGCGTCGAAGCCAGTTCACCAAGGCCGGTGTTGACGCCGTAGATCGTGCCGCCCGCGGCCATCGCCGCTTCCAGCACGCGTCGCGACGCCGCGACGCGGCGGAGGGCCGAAGACGGGAGCACGGCCTTTCCCCCGGCGACGGCGATGGAAGACAGGCGTTCGAGGGTGAGGCTCGAGCCCAGCTTAAACGAGTTCGAGGGCAACGGCCACGGCCTCCCCGCCGCCGAGGCAGATGCCGGCGACGCCGCGCTTGCCGCCGCGGATTTTCAAAGCATGAATCAAAGTCGCGAGGATGCGCGCGCCCGAGGCCCCAAGCGGATGGCCCAGCGCGACGGCGCCGCCGTGTACATTTATTTTGTCATGGGGCAAATTCGCGAGTTTGGCGACGGCAAGCGTCACCACGGCGAACGCTTCGTTGACTTCAAAAAGGTCCACCGAATCGACGGTCCAGCCGATCTTCTTCAAAAGCTTGTCCACGGCGCCCGCCGGAGCGGTCGTAAACCACTTCGGTTCATGTGAATAAGTGGCCCAGCCGACGATGCGTGCCAGAGGCTTTTTTCCGGCGGCGCCCTTCGCCGAAGACAGCACGAGGGCCGCCGCGCCGTCGTTGAGCTTGGAGGCGTTAGCGGCGGTAATCGTGCCATCCTTCTGAAAGGCGGGGCGCAGCTTGCCGATCTTGTCGAGCTTCGCTCGGCCCGGCTCCTCATCGAGCACGACGGCGTCGATCGCGACGATTTCGTTCTTGAACCAGCCCTTGGCGACCGCCTCTTGAGCGCGTTCGTAAGAACGCACGGCCCAGGCGTCCTGCATCTCCCGGGTCAGCCCATGCTCCTTGGCGCACAGCTCGCCGCAGTCGCCCATGTGCACGCCGTCGTACGGGTCCATCAGGCCGTCGCGCAGCACCGAGTCGAGAAGTTTCGCGTCGCCGTAGCGATAGCCGGAGCGGGCTTTGTCGAGAAGATAAGGCGCCTTCGACATGGACTCCATCCCGCCGGCAAGCCCGTAGTCCTGCTCGCCGAGCGCGATTCCTTGAGAGACCATCATGACGGCCTTCATGCCCGAGCCGCAGACCTTATTGACCGTCGTGGCACCCACCGAAACCGGGATGCCGGCGGCGATGGCGGCCATGCGCGCGGGCGCCTGGCCGATGCCGGCGGGAATCACGCAGCCGAGCACGACCTCTCCAAGAAGCGCCGGGGCCACGCCGGACTTGGCGAGCGCGTCCGCGGCGGCCTTGGCGGCCAACTGCGGTGCCGTGTATTGGGCGAGCCAGCCGTTAAGCGAGCCAATGGGGGTGCGCGAGGCGGAAAGAATGAGGATTTCGTTCATTGCGGGTACCTTATGCGTAATAGACGAATCGGGCGGCGAGGCCGCACAGCACCGAAACGGCGGCGCCGGTATAGAAGGTGAAGGTGGTCAGGTCGAACAGGCGCCGTCGGCGCAGGAAAAACATCACCCCAAGCCAGCCCGCCGCGAGCAGTCCCGCGCCGAGAGGGGTCGGGAACATAAAGCAAAGCGCCAGCACCAGGCGCTCGGCCATCGCCAGGTACTTCACGTCGTCGCCCGGATAGTCCGCGCCTTGAAGGTCCTTCTCGATGAAGTAGATGAGCACCGTGCAGGCGTGCGTCGCGAGCACGAAGAGACAGCCGAGCACCGTCCATTTTTCCGGGAAGAACCCTCCCGACGCGGTCGTGGTGACGGCGAGCGGCGCCACGGAGAAGATGACCGCGTAATGGATGACCTGATCCCAAGCGAAGAAAATAGTGTTGTCGGGCATGCCGTACTTGAAAATCGTGTAGACCCGCCACCAGTCCTCGAGAAAGTGCGTGAAGAAGATGATCGCGATGCATGTCAAGCCGTTCATGCGAAAAAACGCGTTTTCGATCCAAAAATCGCCGAGAAACGGCCAGGTGAGGATCAGGTAGGCGACCGGGTGCATCAAGCAGTGCGTGAGCAGGCCCCACATGCTCGTGCGCTTCCAACGGTTGATGAAGTTGGTCTGCAGCGTGAAGTCGCAGAGCAGGTGGCCGAACATCAGCCGCCAGAATATATTCACTATTTCGCCGTGAGGTTGAAGACCTGATCCCAGTCGTCGGGCGGCAGGGCCGCGTAGTCGCGGGAGAGGTTCAGGTACAGCTCGCCGGCGCCGTCTGCGGGCATCAGCTGCGCGTACTCCGTGAAAACGGCCAGGGACTCCTCGTACTTCTTGTCGTAGAAAGTCTTGATGCCCCTTTCCCATACCGGTAGAGCTCTCGCCCATGCAGGCGTCAGCTTCCCCTTTTCGGCGAGAGGTTCGTACACGGGAACCGACGCCGCCTTGCCGACGACGCGCGCGCGGCCGAGATAGCGCGCCTCAACCGCGTCCTTGGAGCCCTCATGGGTGGCGCCGCTGATGAGGATCTGCGAGCCGAAGAACTTATTCGCGCCCTCAAGGCGAGACGCGAGGTTGACCTCGTCGCCGAGCACCGTGTAGGCGAGCTTGCGTTCGGTGCCGGTGAAGCCGACGTTCATCTGCCCCGTATTGATGCCGATGCGAATCGCGGGGGCCTCGGCCAGACCCGGGGCGAGATTCTTGTTGAGCTCGGCGATCGCGACCTGGCACTGCAGGGCGGAGAGCACCGCGTCGCGGGCGTGGAACTTATTTTCGAGCGGGGCGTTCCAGAACGCCACGATGCAGTCGCCGATGAACTTGTCGATCGTGCCGCGACGGTCGAGGATGACCTCGCTGAAAGAGGACAGATAGCTGTTCAGGAAAGAGATCAACTGCTCGGCCGTCATCTTCTCGGAGATCGTCGTGAAGTGCGCGATGTCGAGGAAGTACGCCGTCATCTCGCGCCTCTGCGCGCCGAGCTTGGCCTTCTCGGGATCGTTGGCCAGCTCCTCGACGATCTCCGGCGAGACGAACTGGCCGAACTTGGCCTTGATCAGCTGCTTCTCCGCGCCTTCGGTCAGAACCTTGTGCACGGTCAGGACGATGAAGCTGAGGAGCATCGTCAGCCCGGGCGCGACCGGATAAATCATGGTGCCGCGCCCCGCCATGTACAGCGAGCCCCACACCATCAACGCGACCGTCGCCGCGACGGCGACGGCGCCGAACGCGGGAGACAGGGCGCGCAGGAAGAAGTACGGAAGCCAGGCCGCGAACAGGACGAGGGCGAGGACGAGCAGCCGGCTCGTGGCCGCCATCGCGTCGCCGTTTATGATGTTGTCGATGGCCGTCAAATGGAATTCGGGACCCGGGGTATGAGAATTGAAGGGCCCGGGATAGTGGTCGAAATAGCCGGTGGAAATAGAGCCGACCATGACCAGAGAGCCTTTCAGCGCCTCCTTCTGAACCTTCGTCAGCTTGCCCGAGATCAAGTCCAACATGGAGATCGGCCGGTAAGATGAGAAATACGTCTCTTTGGACCCGTCGGCCTCGTGCCTGAGCCACTCGATGGGCTTGCGGAAGTTGAGGACCGGAATCGGCAGCTGGTCGGCGGGATTTTCCACAAGGACCCGCTCCACGGTCTTGTCCATGAAGCTCGCCACCGCCGCGGCCGCCAAGGAGGTCGTGGGCTGGGCGTTCTTGAGCACCGGATCCTCGACGGCGGAGTTGAACAAGTTGAACGTGCGGATGTGCCCGTCATCGTCGAGCTGCTGGGCGATGCTCGGCGAGCCCAGATACTGCGCCGCGGCCTTGAGCGGCTTGACGGCCATCTGCACGCGAATCTTGTCTCCTTCCCCCTTCTCGGCGACGAACAGATGAACGACTTTGCCATGCCGCTTCGTCGCCGCGGCGAGTTCCGCGTCGCCCTCGCGATTCTCAAGAAAAAGAACGTCGAAGACGACGGTCTTCGTTCCGTAATCCTTCAGTTTGTCGAGGGCTTGAGCGAAAATCTTGCGCGGCAGGGGGAAGCCGAGCGTGTGCACGGTGTCGTCGTCGACGGCCACCAGAATCAGGCGCGGATCGCCGGTCTTGATGCTTCCCTCGCGCAAGGTGAACGAGCGGTCGTGCCAGACGCTCTCGACGGACGCGAACAAACCGCTGCTTTGGATGCCGACGAGGAGCGGAAGATAAGCGACCGCCGCAAGAACGCAGAACACCATGCAGAAGCGCTTCGGAAACGATTTTCCGAGAAATTTCATTATTTAGCCTTCTTCGCGGGAGTCTTGGCCGGAGTTTTCTTGATGGGGGGCTTGACCGGAATTTGAGGGAGGCGTGCGCGGAGCTGAGCCAGCGCGAAGTCCATCATGCCCTGGACGCCCTTGTTCTTCTCGACGGCGCGGGCGGCTTCGAGGGCGGCGAGGCCCTTCGCGTCGCCGACGAGGCCGACGGTCGAGGCGGCCTGCTGGCGCGCCGCCGCGTCCGGACTTCTGAGGGCGGCGTAAGCGGACGGAAGCCCCGAACGGTCGCCGGACTTCGCGAGCGCGGCGGCGGCCTGCACGCGCACCGCGTCGTCCTTGTCCTTGAGGGCCGCCGTCAGCGCGGGCACCGCACTCGGGTCGGCGATGAGGCCGAGCGACTTGGCGGCCTCGCTGCGGACTCCGGCGTCGGAATCGGACAATGCGGAAGACAGCGCGGGCACGCTCTCTTTGGCGCCGATCTCGCCGAGCGAAGAGGCCGCCACTTTGCGCGCGGATGGATCGGGATCTGCGAGCATGGCTGCCAGCGGGCCGGCGGCCCCGGCGGCGCGCAGCTTGCCGAGCGCGCGCATCGCCGCGTGGCGCACGGGAGCCGCGCCGTCCTTCAAAGCGCCGATCAACGGACCGGCCGCGGCGACATCGCCGATATAGACGAACGCGGTCGCGGCGGCCTGGCGTACGCGCGGATCCGCATCGCTCGAGAGCACCGTCGCGATTTTAGGCACCGAGGCGCGCGAGCGCTGCAGGCCGAGGGCGTCGCATGCCGTCGCGCGCACGACCGCCTCGGAGTCCTTCAACAGGGCCTCAAGCGCGGGAACGGCGGCCGGATTGCGCGACTGCCCCAGGTCCTCAGCCGCCCGGCGGCGCGTCATCGTGTCCGACGTCTTGGAGGCCTCGATGGACGCCTTGAGGCTGTCGGGGACCTGCGCCCGGCAGACGGGTGCTCCTACTAAGAGGAAGGCGGCCGCGAAATGCGGTCGGAAGCTCACGCAGGGATAATAGCGAGTCGTCCCCCCCGCCATCAAGCCCTAATTAGGTGTCAGGCCTCCCGGTGGTGCAGTATTCCAATTGGAATTTCCGATAGGAATACTGCACCACCGGGAGGCCTGACACCTTAGTGGATGACGCCGATCTTGCGGATGGCCGTCGCGGTGCCGCCGGGGGCCTTGGCCTTGATGCGGGCCGTGTAGCCGCCCTTGGAGACGAGCACGCCGGCGTCGTTGCGACCGGGCCACGGAACGAAGTTCTGCCCGGACTTGCCGCCTTGGCTGCCGGGGGGGCAGCTGATCGTCTTGACCAGATAGCCGAGCGCGTCGTAGATCGTGATCGTCGTGTCGGCGTCCGCGTTCAAGGTGTAGGCGATCTTGGTCAGGCCGAGATCGCCGCCTTTGCGCGAGTCGAACGGGTTCGGATAGTTGCTGACGCCCGACAGGATCGAGGCGGTGATGCCCGTGTTAGCACTCGTCGCCAGCGGCGACCAGTTGGACGCCACGCCCGCGCCGCTGATGGCCCGCACCCGGTAGTCGAAATATTGCCCAGGCTGGCGGGGGCCCTCGCCGGGGAAGGTCGGGTCGCCGACATTGTAGGTCGTCAGGCGGGACGCGATGACGTTGATCGTGCGCCAGATCACGGTCTCGGACAGGCTCTTCGGGTCGCCGCCGCGCTCCTGAACCTCGTAGGTGGCGACGCCGGAGACGAATTGCTGCGACTTCTGCCACACGACGGAGTAGCTGAGCTTGCCTTGTTCGAGCGGCGTCGCCGCGCCGGGGGTCGTCGGAGCGGACGGGTCCACGCGATACATCCACATCGGCTGGGGCGGAGACACGGAACCCGTCCCCGAGACGAACTGGGCAAAGAGGATCGCCCCGGAGTCCGACACGAGCTCGTTCGCGGTATGGATGATCGGGGACGAGCCGCGCAGGCCGCGGCCGGTGAACGGAGGCGGATCTCCGGACTGGAAGATGACCTCGAACGTCGCGGGCGTGGCGCCGCGCTTGACGCGCATGATCTCGGAGCCGATGTAGACGAGGCCCGCGCCGTTGCTCGCGTTGAGGAGCGAGGTATTGTCGATGACCGTGAAGAAGGTCGTGTCCTGGGTCATGGCGACCGTCAGGCGCGTGATGTTCGGGATCGGCAGCACGAGGTTCGTCAAGGTAGCACCCGTCAGCGGGACGCTGCCCGCGAGCACGCCGAAGGAAGCGGCGGACAGGCCCGAGACGTTCGTGGCCGTCACCGACGACCACTTGTGCGTGATGCCGATCGGGTCGTCGTAGAAGTTACCCGCCGCCACCTGGTAATAGCCCGACGTACCCGTGACCGGAAGGTTGAAGGAGAGCTGGCCGGCGCTCTTAGCCCACGCCGAGGGCGCAAGGCCCTGTCCCGGGTCGGGCGCGGTCTTCGCCAGGTTGCCCTGGTCGGCGATGTCGAGGCCGAGGCGGAACTGCGGCTTGTTCGAGCCGGGCGCGAACAGCACGAGGTCGACGATGCCGTCCTTGTTGATGTCAACGTCGAGGATGCCGGTGCCGGTCAGGTCCGTCGTCGGAGTGCCGTCGCCGAGGAGCGAGACCTGGGTCGCGCGCGTACTCTCGCCGATCTTAAAGTTGTCGGGCACCCCGTCGCCGTTGACGTCGATGAGAGGCGACGAGGCCGCGCAGTTGGACGCCCAGGCCGTCCCGTTCGCGCAGATCCACTTGCTCTGGTCGGGAATGGGATTGGCGCTGCTGTCGTAGCAGATGTTATTGCGCGGGTTGACAGGGTCCTTGCCGTTGTTGCAGTTGACGCTGTCCACCTGGGCGTAGGCCGGGAAGCCGACGGCCGCGCCCGGCACGCCCGTCCCGGCGCGCGTGACGATGATCGGAGGCACCATCGAGCTCACGGACACGCCGGGCACCGTCAGCGACGCGACGAGCAAGGTCTTCGACGTCAGCGGCGGCTGCTTGACGGGATCGGCGGCGGCGACGACGGGCGAACCGTCGGGTGCTATGATGTCGGCGAACTTCTCAAGCTGGAAGCCGATCGTGTGCGCGAGCGTCGTGTTGCCCGTGCGGTCGAGGAAGCCGATATCGGCGGTAACGAAGAAGGTCGCCGTGGCCGTGGTCACGCGCACGTACGGGATCGCGCCCTGGACGAGGTTGACAAGCGCCGTGCCGTTGGAGAACGCTCCGGCTGTCGAGACCGCGACCGAGCCGAGCAAGGTATCAAGGTTCGGCGTGAACACGTGGTCGCCGTTGTCGAGCCAGACCTTGATACGCGACGCGTCGCCGTCGCCGGTGAAGGCGACCGACGAGGTCAAAATCGTGCCTAGCTGCTTGAACTTCAGCGAGGCGACCGCGACGAAGTCCGAGGTCGTCTTCATGTCGACCTGCAGGACCGGCACGTTCGCGTCGCCCTGGCCCCCGCCGGCGGGCGCAATGGAGAATCCCGACACCGCGAGAGTGATCGGGCTGATCGCCAGGTTGCTGCCCGCATACGGATAGCTCGTGCTCCCCGTGCCGAGCGGATTGACGCGCGTGACGCCCGTCAGCAGGAGCGGCTGGACGACGTCGCCGCGGGGCATGCCGATCCAGGACATGTCGCGGATCGTCAGGTTGATCAGGTCGTTCTGCACGGCCGCGTCGCCGATGTCGTAGGCCACGAAGAAGGCCTGCGCCGTCGGGCCGATGAACTGGTCGGCGTTGAGGGTGACGAGCGCCTGGACGTCGGAGTCGTTGCCCTGGTTGAACACGTCCACCTTGCGCACGCTGGCACCCACCGAGTTGTTGAGCTTCGGGCTGGCCGCAGTGCCGAGCCGGTCGCCGCGCGAGACGATATTGAGGCACGGCTTACCCGTCACGTTGTCGATGCCGGGCGTAAACGCGGCCGCGCAGCCGGGGCCGGAGAAGGTCATCAGCTCGGCGTTGTTGACGAAGATCTTGCCGCCCAGGGGCGCGCCGGCGTTGTCCACGGGAAAGCCCTTCGTCGAGGCCACGACGAGGTCGAACGGGACCGCGACCGCGCTGCTCGACACCGAGGTCACGAGCGTCGTGTTCACCTCGGAGATGTTCACGTCGCTGCCGTCGATGAGGTCGTTCTGGTTGATATCTTTAAAGATCCGGACGAACTTGACATTCGTGTTACGGCCCAACGGCTTGGCCGTATCTTGAGAACCGCCGCCGCGCTCGACACGCAAAGAGCGCCACGGCGCCAGCGCTACGTCGGTGACGAGGTTTAAGCGCAGCATGTTGACGTTCGACTGGGCCTGCGTGACGCCGCCGATGCCGGCGGCCGTGTCGAATGTCCCGAGGGTCACCTTCGAGAGGGTCTTGATGATCGTCAACAATGGATTCGACGAGAACGTCGGCGTCGAGAAGGCGACGACGTGGGGCACCTGCACCGTGAAGAAGCCCGGGTTCAGGATCTCGACGCCGAGCTTGTTGCCCTCGGAGGCGAACTGCGAGATGTCGTAGCTCAGGAAGTAGTCGGCGGGCGTCGTGCTGACGAGAATCGGCTTCTTGAGTATGAGCGTGACGGTCCCCGAGCTGAAGGTCTCGTTGCCGAAGGACCGCAGGTACGGGTAGTCGCCGAGCGGGCCGGGCGTCGAGTCGGCGACCGTGAAGTTGCCGTTGCCGTCCGCGTCGCCCCACAGCTTGATCACGTTGATGTCGCTGTCGAGCGCGCCTGCGGATCCGGTGCGGTCGATCTTGACCTTCGTCACGATCGCCGTATTGCGATTAGTGCGCAGGCGCAGGCGCAGCATCCCGACGTTCTTGGCGTTCTGGAACGCCGTGTTGCCGGACACCTGGTCGAATGCCGCCGTGACGGTGTTGATCGTCGGCGCGATCGGGAAGGTCGGGCTCGCGACCGCGGTCGTGCCCACGAACACGGTCGAGTGTCCCGCATTGACGGGCGTCAGCTTGAAGCGCGTGGGGTCGGCGACGAGCACGCCCGTGACCTCGTTGGGCGGGGTCAAAGTCGGATGCGAAAACTTAGCCGCAACCGAGACGTCCATGGCCACGTACAGCACGGTCGGCGTCGACGTGATCAAAGTGTAGCCCGGCGAGCCGATCTGCGTATCGTTGATCGCGACCGCCGCGCGGCCGCTCGCCTCGGGCGGGGCGCCGAAGTAGGACGAGCCGAGCAGGACGTCGCTGATGTTCAGGCCCGTGGCCGCGTCGCGGTGGAACACGCCGTCGTTCGACTTATAGACCTTGACGCTGGACAGGTCGGGATCGTCGCCGTTAAGACCGAGCGGCAGCGAGCGGTTGAACTTGATCTCGCTGAGCTGGATCTGATACTGGGACGACCACAGGTCGAGGCGCAGGGCCGCGAGATTATTTTGGCCTTGACCGATCTGCGGCGCCATATAGGTGCCGGTTGCGTGGGAGACCGGCACCGTGTTGAGGTAGCCGCGGACGACGTTGACGATGCCGGTGCCGATCGGATTGAAGCCGGTGTAGCCGACGATCTCGCCGTCGACGAGCATGTAGGCGGTGGCACCCGCGGTGGGCGACGGCAGGCCCTGCGTCGAGCTCACGAGCCAGACGGGCTCGACCGTGCCGGCTGGGTTCACGCCGATCGTCGTCTGCAAGGTGGGCGCGGGGAAGGTGCCGCTCGAAGTCGAGAAATACGGCGTGGCCTTGACCGACATGACCTGCGGGGCCGCGGTGATCATGCGCACCTTGCCGCCGAACGGCAGCGGGGAAGCGGGATCGTACTTGTTCGGCAGGGCCAAGGCATTAAGAGCGGGATTGTCGGTGACGGGAGACAAGGTCGGCAACGACGTCGGGCGCAGATCCACGCCCAGCGAGCGCGGCTTGAAGGTGACCGGGTCCACCGGCTGGGCCGTGGCCGACATGCGGTACGCGATGAAGTAGCGCTGAGGCTGCGGCGCCAGCGGCGCGGTCACGATCTTGCGCGCCGGATAGAGGTTGATCTGCGAGACGAGCGCCAGGCCCTGGTAGTTGCCGAACGTGCCCGAGCCGACGAGAACGTCGTTGGTCGCGTTGAAGATGCCGTCGTTGTTGGCGTCGAACCAGAGCTGAACCTCGTCCACGTCGCCTGCAATCGAGCCGCCCTGCGTGGCCGTGCCCGTCGCGTAGACCAGCAGCCAGCGCCACGCGGCGTCCGCGACGTCGGTCTGAACGCTGACGACGGCGACGGCGACCGTGCTCTTCTGCTGCAGGAACGGGCCGAGCCCGCCGTCGACCGCGTCGATCGCGGCCACGCGCATGAGGTCGGGGTACTCGGATACGTTCGGGACGAAGGAGATCGTGCGGCCCGGGGGCGAGACGCCCACGTTGAACGTGGACATCGTCTTCGGCCCGGTAATCTTGAAGTAATTCGTCGTCGGAATCACGAGGCCGAGGTTGGCCAGCGGCGACACCGTCGCGAGCGGGTTGACGTCGAAGGTGACGAAGTAGTCCTTCTTGCCAGTGTCGATGGTCTGGCCGACGCCGCCGATGAGGCTCAAAATCGGTATGCGCGCCGGGCCGGAGAGGAGCACGCCGGCGGCGTAGTCGCGGGCCGCCGTGCCTTCCTGAGCCCGATCGCAGTTCGTGTAGCGGTTGCCGGCCTGGTCAAGGCCGCTGCAGTAGACGACCTCCTTGAGAAGCTCGTTGGTCTGATCGTCATTGAGGACGAGGCGGCTGAACGGATCGGCCGGAAACGGATTGTCGGACGGGAACATGCCCAGGATACCGGTCACCGTGATCGTAGCGCCCGTCACCGGGCCCGTGGCGTACATCGCGGCGGCGAGCGGGACGGTCGGGAACTTATGGATTACCGTGTTGAACGGGCTCACCTGCGCGTCGACGGCGGTGTTGAGCAGGCCGTCGTTGTCCTGGTCGAGCCAGACCTTCACGTTGGTCACGTCCGAGGCCTTGTTGTTGAGCGCAAGCAGCGGGTTGTAGGGGCCGCCGCTCAGCATCGTCGAGGGCAGCCAGCGGTCGAGCTTGAGGCCCTTCCATTCGGCCGCGCCGGAGTTCGCGCGCAGCGTGACCTTCGCCACGGGCTGGTTCACGTCGTTCTGCTTGATATTCGACGGGATCGCGTCGGTCGCGACCGTGTTGCTGCTGCCCTGGCGGTTCCAGTCGGTCAGGACCACTTGGTCGGGCGTGGCGTTGATCACGACCTGCGTCGAGGCGATCGGGTTGAAGGGCTTGACCACGCCGTTGCCGGCGGCCGGGACGATGTTCGCGGCGGAGAGGCTGATGCCGTGCGTCTGGCCGGGCTCGGCGGACGAGTCGTAGTCGTAGATGAGGAAGTAGGTCTTCGTCGTGACGTCGATGGTGCCGTTGACGCCGGTCGGGTTGGGGATGTTGATCGCCGCCAGGCGGGTCTCGCCGACGGGGAAGGTCGCCTCGGCGACGAGACGGTCGATCGAGGAGTTGAAGATCCCGTCGCCCGGGATCGTGACCTGGTCGGACTGCGTGTCGAGGTACAGCTTGACCTTGCTGATCGCGCTGTCGAGCCCGGTGCCGCTATGGTTGATCGCGATCTTCGAGAGCGCGCCCGTAAATCCGTCGGTCCACATCTTGAGCTGCATGACGCCGACGTTCAGCGTGCCCTGGTTGACATAGCTGTAGGAGGACAGCGCCAGCGCCGGCGGCTGCCACCAAGCGTTGATGTCGTAGGACTGCGTGGACACGTTGATCTGCGCGGGATTGCGTTCGACCGAGGAGGTCGAGGTCTTGATCGGGAAATTGTTGGCCGCGATGCCGACCTGGCTGCCGGGCGCCAAAGTGATGTCGTTCTGGTTCGGGATCGCCAGGCCGAAGTTCGCCGGGAGCTCGCCGACGGCGTAGCCGTAGGACGAGATGCGCACCGTCACGAAAAGGAACTTGCTCTGCGCGCTGGTGATCGTCATGTTGCCGAGCACGGGCGGCGGCAATTGATTGAGCGCGGTCTGGCCGAACAGCGCCGAGCCGAAGAACCAGGCGCCCGCGTTGTTGTAGGCGGCCGACGCGATGAACATGTCGGTCAGCGGGTCAAAGCGGCCGTTCTGCGCGTTCGGATTGTCGAGCCATAGGCCGACCTCGGTCACTTTTTGGGGATCGAAGTTGCCCTCGGCGCGGCGCTGCACGCGCAAGCTCTGAAGTTCGGCGATGAGCGGCTGGCCGGCCGGGAATACGCGCAGATCCATGCGCAGCATCGCGACCGGATCCGGCGAGGTCGGGACGTTGCCGTCGCCCTGGTTGAGCGTGCGCTTGGTAACGCCCAAGGCCGTCTTCGCCGGCGGAATCGGGCCGTTCGGCGGCGGGGTCGACTCGGGCGCGAAGTCGGTGGGCGTGACCAGGACGCCGGCCAGGACCACGTCGAGAGACGAGCGCAGGGATGGACTGGCGGGCAGGCCGCTGCGCGCGCCGTCGTTCGTGAAGCCGAACACGGCCGGGTTCTGATAGTCGGTCGCCAAGACCTTCAAAGTCTCGATGATGTTGTCCTGCAGCAGGAGGTTGGTAAAGACGCCCGCTTCCGGGGGCTTAAACGCGTGATAAGTCGTCGAGTTCGTGAGATCGAGCAAGGTGACCGTCGCAGTCGAGCCGCTCGAGCCGAAATTGACCGCGCCGGCGTAGGAGTTGCCGTTGACGGCATCGCCCGCGGCCACGTTGCCGAACAGGTCGCGGGCCCTGACGGTGAGCGTGCCGGGCACGCCGACCTTGAGCGGGTTGGCCGCGGTATACGGGTGGTCGACCGTCAGGTACGTCGCGCGGCCGGGGGTGACCTGGTGAATCTGAGTGATGACCGGGAACACCGATGAGCCGCCTAACTGGGCCTGCGCCTGGATCGTAGCACCCCCGGCCAGACGGCCCCACAGGTAGAACGGAGCCTGGGACAGGCCGCTGCCGCCGGGGATGACGACGTCGAGCTGGCCGCCGAACAGAGGCGTCCAGAAGCCCGACGGCGCGGTGGCGACGATGACGGCCGCCGGGTTGATGCCCGCGTAGACGTCCTGGGTCAGGACGCTGTTGTAGCGGATAATAAACGTCGACGAAGTCGACGTTACGTTGCCGTACTGATCGAGGAGCTGGGCGGCGACCACCGTGTTCGTGGGCACGCCGAGCGCGTACTGCAAGGTGGTGCCGGCGATCAGGCGGCGAGGAGGCGTGGCCCAGCCGATCTGCACGGGCGGGCCCGCGCTCACGCCGTAAGTCGCGTAGCCGACCTCCCAGGCCGGATTGCTCAGGCCCGACGCGCTCAAGGTGTGCGAGCCGCCGCCGACGGTGAGCTCGGTGTCGATCAGGTAGAAGCTCGTCGCCGCATAATTGATGGGCAGGTAGGCGACGGCCGTCGTGTTCACGAACGCGCCGGGAGCGCCCCCGGTCGAGAACTTGACCTGGCCGGAGGAGTTGGTGCCGAGCGTGAACGTGACGAAGCTCGGGCCGCCGGGGCGCAGCGGCGACGTGTTGCCGTAGTAGTCGCGGGTCTCCAGGAAGAAAGGCTGCGAGGTAGTACCGGCAAGCAGGACCTGCGCGCCGCCCGTACTGATCGCCACGCGGTCGATCACGTCGGGCAGGATGAACACGCCCTGCTGGCTCGAGGCCAAGCCCGGCGCCGAGATTTGGACGACGGGCTTGGTGCCGCCGACCAAGGAATAGTTCGTCGTCGCCGTCGTGTCGAGATAGTAGAAGGTCGCCTGATACTGGCCGAGCGGAATGTCCACGGTTTGCGTGGACGCGAGGAAGAAGGGCGCGCTCACGCGCGAGCCCGCGGTCGCATCGCTCGAGCGCGAGAACGCGGCGTAGTCGTTGTAGCGGGAGGCCGCGCGCGTGATCGTCGTCAGGCTGACGACGTAGGCCTGGGTGGCGACCACGGGGTTGTTCAAGATGTCCTGAATCTGCGGCGTGAATTTGGCCGGCGTGTTGACGAAGTCGACGGTCCGGCCCGCCACCTCGGTGCGCAAGGGATTGCCGAAGGCGACTTTGACGGCCACGTCCGGGTCGACGCGCAGTTGGCTGGTGAGCGCCAACGCGGGACCGGGCAGGAAGAGCTGCAGCGTCCAGCGGCCCGGCCGACCGTTCTCGGCCGTGTTGGCCGCGGGCGAAACGCCCGAGTAGGAGCTCATGCGGCTGTGAAACCGGAACGGCGTCTCGGCGCCCGTGAACCCGTCGAAGATCGTAAATCCGGTGATGAAGTTCGCATTCGAGCTGTCGCGGAAGCCGTAGTCGCCCGAGGGCCCGAACAAGCCCAGCGTGTAGCCCCGTGCCGTCTGCACCGCCTTGTCCGAGGCGGGCATGTCGAGAAGGACCGAGGTGTCGCCTTGACGCGTCACGTTGTTGAAGTCGTCGAGGCGCGAGATGACGTACTGGCCGCCCGCGCCGGCCACGTCGGTGACGCCGACCGTCGCCGCCGTAGGGCTCGAGACGAACACAAGCTGGCTCGGCAGGCCGCCGACCGTGATCATAGCGCCCGTGATATTCTTCTTGGCCGCGATGTAGGGCGCCAAGTTGATTCCCGCGCTCGTCATCGTGCCGACCCAGACGCGGGCGTAGTCGCCCGCCTTCGAGGACACGTAGTAGAAGATCTTCGGCATGACGCCGACGCGCCCGAACGCGTCGCTGACCACTGTGGTCGAGGCGCCGACGCCGATCTGGCCCGCGCCGAAATCAAGCGAGATCGCCCCGGTCGAACCGGCCACGCTCACGACCTGGATGTAGATGCTGGTGCCCGCGATGACGGGGTTGTCGAATCCGTCCGTCAGCTGGCCGGTAATCGTCTTGTTTCCCGGATTGGTGGGCACCAAGGAGCCGGCCGAGACGTTCACGTCGTCCGTCGGGACGGCCTTCATCGAATCGGGCGCGGCGGGGTTGACGGTGATATATGGCCGCACCGAGAAGCCGGCGACTTCGCTGTTGACGGCGTTGTTGCCGGTTTCGAAGGCCTGCAGCCAGCGGCTGCCCGCCTTCTTGAGCTGGGCGAAGCTGGTCAGGGCCTTCACGCCCTGGTCGGTCGCCGAGGAGAAGGTCACGTTGTTCGACGGGACGAACGCCGGGTCCTGGATGCCGGTGCCGCCGAACGTCTCGGCGACGAAGGTGACGTTTTTCGTGTAGACGTTCGGGCCCGTCGAGAGCGTATTATGGAACAGATCGTGCGCCGTCAGGCCGCCGTTGAACGTGACGCCCGCGACTATCGTCGCCGGCAGTCCGCTCCAGTGCATGTGGTGCGCCGCGCCGGGATGAACCGGGAACCCAGCCGAGGTCGCCGCCGGCCAGGTCGACGCCGACGCGGCGGTCGTCGCCGCGACCACGGTGTAGCCCGTCGCCGACGTCAGCGGCGTGAAGTTGAACTGGCGGTTGCCGAGGATAAGCGCCGCCGACGGCGGGATGCCCGCCGCGAAATCAAACGGGAAGTTCAGGCGCACCGTCGGCATCACCGCCGGCGGATTGGTGTCCTGGTTCGGACCGACCGCGAGGTCGCTGACCGGATTGAAGAACTGGTCCACGAGCCAGACGTCGCCGGTCATCGCCGGCGACGCCACCATGTAGGGCGTCGGCGTGCCGTCCTTGCCGGGCAGGCCCTCGGTCGGGCCCAACGCGCGGCAAATCACGCTCGGCAGGTAGTTGCACTTGCCGGGCCTCTGCGTCTCACCGGGCAAGGTCACCTGCAGTCCGACGGCGGCGCCGGCGAACACGCGCAACGGCACGGATACGGCCGCCGGCGCCAGCGCCAGACAGAGGTTCGACGGACCGTTGGCCGTGCAGACCTGGTCGGGCGCGGTCGCCTGGGGGTTGACGCGGATCACCGTATCGGTCGCCTTCGTCACCAAAGTAATGTTCACGGGCAAAGTGCCGGAAATCAACGCCGAGGTCGCAGGATCGATGTCGAACGGGTCGCTCGTATTGGTGTACACAAGCGGGCGTCCTCCGGAAGGCGACAGGTTCATGTAACGGTCCACGAGGTTGACCGTGGCGAGGAGCGCCACCCCCGCGGTCGGCGTCGAGATCGCGCCCGTGACGCCGCCGTTCGGGTAGCTGCCCGCGCCGGGGACCGCGGTCTGACCGGGCAGCAGCAGCTGGAGACCGTATGGGGCGGCCGGGAGCACGGTGAAGGTCGAAGACTGCGGGTCGCTGGAGAGACCCGAGGAGGGAGGGCCGAAGTCGGAGGCCGCGAGATAGTGGCCCGTCGCCGCGCGGCGCAAAGTCACCGTCATCAGGGGCGTGGAGCCCACCGCGGTGTTGACCGCCTTCGTAGACACCGGACCGGCGTACGGATCGGACAGGACGCTCACGAGCACGTTCGCCGGGCGGCCCGGGACCAAGTTGAAGAACGAGTCCACGACGCCGACCTGGACGCCAAAGCCCGCGCCCGCCGTCTGCGCGACCGGCGTCCCCCCCTTGCCGGTCGGCGAACCCTGGCTGAAGGTCTCGCCGGGCATGATGGTCACGAGGCGCGACGGGGTGCCGGCCAGGACCGTGATCGGCGAAGAGTTGTCCGACGAGAGCGACGGCGTCGACAGTCCGTCGACGAGCTCGGAGCGCAGGATGGTCGTGCCCGCGCGCTTGAGCGTCACCGAGTAGACCGCCGAGGCGGTGATCACCTGCGTGGTGGGAACGATCACGGCGAAGGGATCGTCGGCGACGAGGCGAATCTGCTGGGTGACGCCCGGAGTGAGGTTCCAGAACGCGTCGGCGATGTCCACGGTCACGCTGAACGCGAAGCCGGCCTGCGCCGTGAACGCGGCCCCCGCGCGGCCGTTAGTCGTCGAGCCGGGCACGCGCGTCTCGGCGGGCGTCATCGTGCGCAGGCGCGTCGGATTGTTCGCCAGCAGGCCGAAGCCGCCGGAGACGCCGTTCGACAGCGCGGGGCCGCCGCCGCCGTCGGCCGCGGTTAAGGTGCGAGTGCCGGCCGTGCGCAGCAGGATCGACGCGACCGGCGCCGCGCCCGCGGTCATCGCCACCGAGCCGATCGTCGGCACGAACGGATCGTCCGAGGTCACGTTGATCGTGGGCTTGCCCACCGTGTTGACCACGTTGTAGCGCGAGTCCGCGGCATACACCGTCGCGTTGAAGAACACGCCGGCGGTGGACTGCGTCGGAACGCCCGTCACGCCGAAGGGCGCCGCCGTCTTGCCGGGGACCAAGGTCTGTCCGGACAGAGCGATGATCATGCGGTCCGGGCTGCCCGGTATCACCGTGATCGTAGACACCGTCTGGCCGGTGAGCGCGGGGGCGATCACGTCGTTGTCCACGCCCGAGACGACGAGGTTGCCGGTCGCGGCACTCGGCAGGAAGCCCGCGAACAAGGTCTGGCCGAGGCCGAGCGATTGCGGCGCGGGGATGTTCGCGTAGGGGTCGTTGGCCGACAGCAGCACCTGGCGGCCGTCGTTGGCGCGGTTGTTGTAAAGGTCCACCGCGCGCAAAGCCACGCCGTAGGAATTGCCCGCGGTGAGCGTCGCGGCCGCTCCCGTCTTGCCGGTGAGCGTGCCCTCGGCGTAAGTCTCGCCAGGCATCTGGACCAGCAAGGACTTCGGCAGGTTCGCCTGAACGAGAGCGCTTGAGACGGTGTCCGTGCTGTAGTAGGTGCCGGTCACGTTCGTGTCGCTCACGCGCAGGGAGATGCCCGCGCTGCGCGTGACGGGGATGAACGAGAACGAGGTCGTGCCCGCGACCAACGTGCGCTGGTAAGGAGACGGCGCAAAGCCGCGCAGTTGGATGTTCGGGTCGTTGAGGAAATCGAGCTGGGCCAACGGCATCGTCACGCTCGCAGTCATCGGCATGAAGGGCGTGGTCGCCTTGACGACGTTGAACCAGTTGTCGACGAGGTTGATCGTGATCGTCGTGGTCACGCCCGCCGTGAGCAGCGCGGGCGCTGCGACGGCGCGGCCGCCGGTCGTGGGATTCGAGTCGTACGGCGGCTTGCCGGGACCGGACGTCTGGCCCGCGACGAGCATCTGGAGCTTGACGGGCGCCCCCCACCAGACGGTGACCGGAGACGGCGTGATATAGTTCGAGGTGGCCGACGGAAGCGCTGCGGACTGGACCGAGAAGCTCTGGGTGCCGACGACGACCGGCACAAAAACGAAGCGGGTCGCGCCGGAGACCAAGGTCTGCGTAAACGAGCTCGAGAAGCCGTCGGTCCAGATGCGCGCGGCGACGGGCAAGGCAACCGAGGTGTCGTCGTTATAAAACGGGTCCACCGCGTATACGCGCAGCGCGATGGTCGAACCGGCCTGGACTTCGTCCGGCAGGTTCACATTCTTGCCGAAGGGGGCCGTCCCGAACTTGCCCTGCACGCGAGTCTCGTTAGGCAGCAGCGCCAGCAGGCGGTCCGCCGGCTGGCCGACGACGACGACGGGCGTGGCCGGATTGGACGCGTTCGGGAACGTACCGGAACCCGTCGACGAGACGACCTGGCCGACCACGTCGGCCGTCACGAACACGCGGTTGAAGCTGGCCGCGCCGCCCGTGATCGTCAGGTACTGGTCGGGGCTGACGGGGTCATTGTTCGGGTCGGTGTCGGTGACGTACACCGTCGGCGACGAGGTCGTGTCGACGTTGTAGAAGTCGTCGGTCACCTGCGCGCAGTACACCACGGTCTGACCCGCGGTGCGCGTGCGCGGCACGCCGGAGCGGCCCTCGGAGCCGAGCGTCGACACGCCCGGCCCCGGCTGCTGTCCGAGCGGATCGCAATCGGCGATCAACTGGACGCGCGTGCCGGTCTTGCGCTGCGCGGTCAGGTTCAGAACGCCGAACAGCGCCGCGTTGTCCGTCTGCTGCGCGCGCAGGATGCGCGCGCCGGCCTTGCGCATGCGGATCGTGAAAGCGTGCGTGCCGTTGTCGCCGCCCGTACCGGTCGCAAACGTGTAGTTCATCGGCAGGCCGTACAGGTTGTCGGGGATCAGGTCGGTGTCCGAGGTCTCCGGACCTCCCGCGCCGTCGACCATCAGGAACTTCACCGTGCCGCTGTAGCTCGACGCGACGCCGCCCGTGCCGCCCGGGCCGTCGCGGGCGGTGAGCGTAACCGTGATGTCGTTGCCCACGGTGCTCGGGTTCGACGAGGTCGCAATCGAGAAGCTCTGCGCCACTCCCGAGACGAAGAAGCGCGGGCCGTTCTGGATCGCGGTCTGGAGGTTGCCGGCATTATCGGTCGCGCGCGCCCAGGCGACGTACGGGTCGCCGCGCACCCAGCAGGGATCGGTCGGGATCGGACGCGGGCACGTAAGCCCGGCGTAGTTCCAGTTCCCGAAGGCGTCGACGAAGGCGGCCGGCACGTAGATCGGACCGCCGGAGGCGGCCACCCAGGTCGAGCCGTTCCAGAAAAAGCCGGTCGAGTCCCAGCCGCCGAACGAGACGGGGCCGCCCACGATCAGCGGAACAGTGTCGCGGAACACCGCGACCTCGATCTTGCCCTGGTGCCAGCCGAGCGTGGGCACCACGCCCGAGCCGCCGCCGTTGATGGCGGCCGAGAACAACGGGTCGCTCGCGCCGCCGACGAGGATCTTTGAGTCGTCGTAGGTCACCAAGTTCACCGGGTTGACGACGTTCGAGGTCGGCGGATCGGTGTCGAACAGGAAGCGCGAGGACCCGATGATGCTCTGAACGTTCCCGACGTTGTCGGTCGCCGACGACTTCACGAGGTAATGATGTGTCGTCGAGAACGCGAGCGAGCCGTTGCTGAAGGTCCACGACGACGGGAAGAGGTTCGCGGGCAGCACAGGCAGCCAAACCTGGGGACCCGCGACGAAAGCGGTGCCGTTGAAGTACTGCGTCGTGTCCTGATCGAGAATCGAGACCGCGACGGCGGCGACGGAGCCGATGTCGTCCGTCGAGGTGCCCGACAAGGTCGTCAGCGCCTTATAAGCCGCGTTGTTGAGCGGCGCGACCGGGCTCGAGGTCGGCGGCACGTTGTCGAAGCGGAAGGTCCGGGTCGTGAACACGACCTGGGAGTTGCCCGCGCCGTCGAGGGCCTGCGTGACGATGTTGAACAGCTTGCCGTTGGCCCCGTCGTGCGTGCCCTCTTTCCAGGCGTAGGTGAGCGCGCCCGGATTGTTGAAGTCCGGGACCTGCGTCGAGTTGTAGGACCAGGGATTGACCGTCACCGCCGGCCCGCCCGAGCCGCCGATCGACGCGAAGCCGGGGTCGACCAAAGCCCAGTGCGGAGGCGCCGGGCTCCAGTAGTAGGTCGCAGCGCCCGACAGGTACCACATCTTCACCTTCACATCCTGCACCGGCGAGGAGATGTCGGAGGAGTTGCCGTACAGCGCGCTCATCGAGGAGTAGCTCACCCCGTCCACGGGCGGGTAGGTGACCTGCGAGGTCGGCCGCGTGGCGTCGAAGCTGAAGGTCGACGACGCGGTCTGATAGTTGCCCGCGGCGTCGAGCGCCTTGGTCTCGACGCGCAAGCCGTTGTCGCGGTCGGGCCAGGTCACGAGCGAGGCGTCGTAGCGCCAGGTGAACAGGCCGCCGGTCGAGGAGGAGTCGAGGGCCACGTTCCAGATGTCCGGGAAGCCGGGGAAGGCCGAAGTGACCCAGCCGGTGCCGTCTTTCCAGTACTGGTTGAGCAGGATATCGTAGACGCGCACCTGCGGAAAGAGCACGTTAAACGCGCCGGGCGCGGTATCGGCCGCCGTGCCGCTGATCGTCGGCAGGGCGTTGTAGCGCGCGGCGTTGGCCGGCGCCTGGTTGGCCACGGTCGGCGAGGACACGTCGAAGCGGAAGAAATTCGCGGTCGTCGCGGTCTGCGTGTTGGCCGCGAAGTCGAACGCGCGCGCCGAAATGTTGTAGAAGCGGCCGTCCTCGAGGCCTCCCGGCAGGTTGCTCGCCGGCGGCAGCTGGGCGGCCTTGGTCCAGAGCGCGCCAGCGACGGGACTCAGCCACGAGGTCTCGGTCAAACAGTTGGCGCTCCAAGCCGCGCCGCTCCAGCAGATGTTGTCGTCGCGCTTGATCTGGATTTGGGTGCCGGCCACGCCCGAGGCCGCGGCGCCGGAATCGGAGGCGGCGCCGCTCACGCCCGGCAAGGTCTTGCCGAAGGAGTTGTTGGCCGGCACGGACGCCGTCGCCGCTGGCTTGACCGTGTCCCACTTGACCGTGCTCGCGGGCGCCACCTGCTCGAGGCCGGCGGTGTTGATCGCCTTGACGTAGAGATTGTAGTTGCGGCCCGTGGAGGCGGCCGGCGTCGGGGCCGGCGTCGAGAAGGTGAAGCTCGGCGCGGTCCCGGCGAGCGCCGTGGCCGTCCATTTCGCCGTCAAAGACGAGAAGGTCGAGGACACTGGGTCCCAGTACATGTTCGTGTCGGCTTCCTGGTAGGCGATCGAGGCGCCGCTGATGCCGAACGAATCTGAAGCCGTACCCGAGACCGCGAATACAGCTGATAGGTTGCCGCCCGCCGCCGGCAAGGACGGCGGTACTAGGATGGAGGCGCTCGGCAAGTTCGGGTTGTAGGTGAAGGTGATCGACGAGACGGACGCGGGCGCCGTGTAGTTGCCCACGGGCGTCGCGTTGTCGCGCGCGCGCACCCAGACGCGATAGCCGTATTGGCTCGTCAGCGGCGGCGCGTTCACGTCCCAAAACGTCGAGCCGGCCGAGTAGGTTCCCGCGCGGTCGGCGCCCGTGATCGGGTAGTAGATCGGGCAGCCGGACAGCGTGAAGGTCCCGCCCGCGATCAAGCCGTTCCAGCATCCCCCTCCGGGGGATGTCTCCGCTATAGCGATCTCGATCTGGCCGGCCGAAGCGACGCCCGCGAGCGCGTCCGCCGCCGTGCCGCGGATCTTCGCAAGCGCTGCGATCACCGACTGGTCGCTCGGCGCCGTGAAGCCCGCGACCGGGCCTACGAGGGCGACCGTGAAGGTCGAGGACTTGGCGGGATTGTAGAAAGGCTCGGCGTTGCCGCCGGGTGCCGCGTCATCGAGACCCGAGACGCTCATGTAGTAGGACACGCCATGCTGCAGGCCGTTGGGGAGATTATTGGCGGGAGGCAGATTGCTCGTCATCGTCCAGCTCGTCTGGTGAACCTGGAGGCCGTCCGCCTTCGCCAGCTGAGTGACGGCGCCGGTCCAGTTCGCGCCGTTCCAGTAGCTGCCGTCGCTGAGCCGGGTCAGACGCAAACGGATGTCGGAGACGACGCCGCCGTTGGCGACGGGCAGGTCGTAGGCGGTGCCCGTGACCGAGGACAACGCCGAGATCGTGGACAGGGCCACGGGCAGGCGCACGTCGGTGAAAGGCACGTCCGTGTCATAGACCGCGATCGAGCTCGAATAGCTCGTCGAGTAGTTGCCCGCCTTGTTGAGCGCGCGCGCTTCGACGCGATAGGTCTCGCCGCTCACGTAGGGCAGGCCGCTCGACAGGCTCCAGCTCGTCCACGGCGGCGCGGAGACCGAGGCCGCGTTGAACCAGGCCGTGTCGGCCGCGGCCACCGCGATCGTAAATCCGTGGGGGCCGACGGCGGGATCGGCGTACAGGTTGGTGCCGGTCTGGCGCAGCACGCGGACCGAGACCAAAGCGAGCGAGGTCGGGATCGCGTCGTTGGCCGTGCCCGACAAGGTCGTGAGATCGTTGCGGCGCGGCTGCGACGGGACCGTGACGAGCACGGTCGGGACCGCGGTGTTATAGGTGAAGGTGTTCGAACTGGTGCCTACGGCGAACGCAGCCTGAATATTTCCCGCATTGTCGACGGCGCGCGCGACGACCAGGTAGCTCTCGCCGGTCAGGTACGGATTCGGCGCCGGCGTGAAGGTCCACGCGGCGGGAACGCCGAAGGCCGGGATGTGGTTCGGGCAAGCAGCGGAAAATCCTACGCCGTAGGCGTAGCACAGGCCGCTGTTCAAGCGTTGGATCGAGACCGTGACGGTGGAGACGCCCGTCGCGGGGGCGGGATCGCTCGAGCCGCCCGAGATCGCGAAATTGACGCTCTTGAAGCTGCCGTTGACTGGATTTACGATCGAGGCCGTCGGGTTGGAGGAGTCGTAGCGGAAGCCGAAGTCCTGGTCGCGCTGATTGCCCGCGCCGTCCAACGTGCGCGCGCGCAGCACGTAGTCCTGGCCGTCCGTGAGCGCCGGATAGGTCCACGTCCAGTTGGCCGGCGTGCCTCCCGTCGCGAAGAAGCTCGGAGAAGCACCCAGGAAGGCGGCCCCGGTCCACCAATTGCCCAGGGCCCCGCCCGAGGAGAGGGCCAATTGCGTCGAGCTCACGCCCGCGGGCGCGTCGGTCGCCGTGCCTGAGATCTGAGATTGGAGGGGGCCGAGCGCGCCCGCGGCCGGCACGGTCACGGCCGCCGTCGCCGCTAAGACGTCGTAGGTGAAGGCGGCCGAAGAGAGCGCTGTCTGGACGTTGCCGGCGATGTCGGTGGCCGAGGAGCGCAGGACAAATTGCTGGGCATGGGTCCACGGCTGAACGGGGAAGGCGAAGGTCCAGCTCGTCGTCGAGCCCTGCGCGCCGAACCAGGCCGGGCAGGCCAGGTTGAAGACGTTGGACGCGGGGTTGTAGCAG
>OBEQ011210077.1_pt1 | contig 87975 bp, 78 predicted proteins | sample 1670901 | NCBI WGS metagenome assembly OBEQ01 (sample SAMEA104232315, study PRJEB22302) | groundwater metagenome | biome: forest; feature: aquifer; material: groundwater | place: USA | collected 2011-08-07 | depth 5.4 m | reverse complement strand
TCGCCATCTTTTTCACCTCCTCTCTTGAAAGATTCCACTTTTTCAGCGATTTCGATTGTGATTCGGGAAACTATTCTGCGCGTTTCCACCTCCCATCCAGTTGTCTCTCGAGATGTAGATTGACTTCTCATGTGTCTGCCGAAACGTAGAACAGATAGTTCGTTGTCACGACATCAAAACAGGTACTGCCCCCGCGCGCAAGTTCCTCCGTTTTAAAAATTACTTGCGTCGGCAGATGGTGTTCTTCGATGTATTTCTCCACAAGACCTGCCGCGTCTTCTAATGTGTATGACATCACTCTCCTCTTTCTAAGTTTTTCCCAACATTTTGTTCAGGTGCGGCGCTTTGGAAAGCAGCTGCTAATGCTGCCTCCTCCACGTCTCGAATGTAATTTGTATGTTTGTATATTGTAACGTACTTACAAAATACTGCCTACCAATTACTAGAAGTCATCTCAATATCTGTCACTCTGGTCGAAGATCCAGAGTCTATAACTTACTATATAGATTCTGGACGCGCCTATGGCTTGCCAGAATGACGTAAAGTAATAGATTTTGAAATAACTTCTAGAAATTTTTGAAAAAATTGTACCGGACGGCGAGAGAGATCTGCGAATGAGTCGCAGAAAACCCCACCATCCGGTACTGTGCGGTTACTTGTGCTTGCTCGCGTTCAGCATTTCATCACGCTGCGCGATATTGGCGCACTGGCGACTACCACGCGTCTTTGCCTCGTAGAGCTCAACCACTCTGGTCGAACCCAGAGTGTACAGGCCCTCCCACTGCTCAGTCGGCGCAAGTACCGACCACGTCACCCCACCGTCGTCGGTGAGGAAAAGGTGGAGACGCGTGCCATTACGCACGTTGATCTTAATCCCCTCATCGGTTCGCGTGTACTGGAGGTCGGGATTCCGACACACGTACGGGTTCCAGTGGGTCGATACGTTGGCGCCGAGCGCGGGAACGCTCAATCGGAAACCGCCGAAGTAGATGCTGTAGGGGTCAGCGCTAAAAAGATTACTGGACACCCCACTGATCTGCATCGGGTACATCGTGCCGACAATTGGCCAGCCGCGTGGGTCGATCCCATCGAACGACATCGCCGCGTTCATATCGGGGTAGACCGCGATCTCAGCCTCAGTCACGAAGGTGCCCCCGAATTCCGACCCATACCGACCGAACTGCACTCGAAGGGACAGAATCGGCTTGGGAATGGCGAGGGAAGGTCCTCCACCGGCGACCGCACGCTTCTGAACGTGCTTGACACCTGGTGGTAACTCCTGCGCACCCACGGAAGACGTGAGAATGAACGTGATGAGACCGACCGCGGCGAGAACACGGAAAAACTGCTCGAGACCGATGTAGATCAACTTGGACACGTGGATCTCCCCTTCTCGCCTGTGGCGAGTATTTATTGTGGCTGATTACGTTGCTTTTCTGCCTCAGCCTAAGCAGAGAGGATATGCGTACAAGTAAACCATATACACACGTCTCCTCTGCTTTGGATTTGAGGCTAAACCGCACATTTTGTTAAAGTACTCCCCACTTCACCCTTTGGGCTCCGTTAGGGACAGGGGTGAAAAATACCCACAGTACAGCCGCTTGTGCTGGAGAGGGGTAATTTTTACCAGGAAGAAGTATACTAATAAATTATCTCGAAGTCAAATGCTATAGGCCTTTATTATAGTGCCGTCTTATCAACCGTGTAGAACTTAACGCGATCTCCGCGGAACATGAGATCCATATCACCGGTGGGGCCGTTCCGGTGCTTGGCGATATAAAGTTTAATGATACGCTTACTCTGATCAAGTAAGTCCTCATTCTCATCCTCATAATACAAAAACATCACTACATCCGCGTCCTGCTCTATTGCTCCAGACTCGCGAAGATCTGAAAGCTGTGGTTTTTTGGTACCTCGCTGCTCAATTGCCCGCGAAAGTTGAGATATTGCTAAAACAGGTATGCGTAACTCACGGGCGAGATTTTTCAACTGTTGAGAAACAAATGAGACCTCATTTACTCGCGACTCGAAACGTTTGCCCGAGTCGGCAAGTTGCAGATAATCAACAATTATAAGCTTTACGTCTTTTTCCATCTTAAGCTTACGTGCTTTGGTACGCATCTCCAACACCGACATGCCCGGCGTGTCATCAATAAAAATTGGCGCGGTTGAAAGGTCACCCATTGCCTCCATGAGCTGCTTCATTTCCTGATCAGACAATTTACCGGTTTTCAGCTTCCACGCGTCAATATCTGCCTGTCCCACGAGCAGCCGATCCACCAGCTCCTCCTTACTCATCTCAAGTGAAAAAAATCCTACGGGTTTTTTCTCTTTTGTGGCAATAGAAAGCGCCATATTTAAAGCAAACGTTGTTTTTCCAATACCCGGGCGTGCGGCCAAAATGAGAAGATTTGAGTCTTGCATGCCAGCGAGTTTATTATCAAGGTCACCAAACCCAGTCGCCAAGCCCCGCAAACTGCTACCCAGTTTCATAAACTCCTCAAGCCGCTCAAAACTCGCGGTGAGAATTTCCTTCAGCTCAATAAAGTCTCGATGCGATTGCTGCTGGGAGAGGCTAAAAATTTCTGCCTCCACTGTATCAAGTAATTTTCTCGTATCGCCCTTATTGTCTGAGGCGCGTTCAACCATACGGGATGAAATGTCAATAAGTCTTCGTTTAATAAAGTGATCTTTTACAATATTGCCGTAGTGCTCAATGTATGCCGAGGTCGGCACCGTATTAATAAGGTCTGACAAATAACCCGCACCTCCCATTCGCTTTATATTTCCCTCCTGTTGAAGTTGATTTTTTAAGGTCACTACATCGATAGGCTGCTGTTTTTCGTAGAGTGAAAGCATTGCGGAATAGATGAGCTGATGTTCTAGGGTATAGAAAAATTCTGAGCGCACAAATTCGGCCACAAGATGAATTGCCGCCGGATCAATGAGGACGGCGCCAAGTACAGATTTTTCTGCCTCCAGATCATGGGGAGGCGTTCGTAAAGATTCAAGTGAAGTCATATTGTCAGAGTAACCACTTTCATATCCTCCTCACTAATATCCTCTTTTTTGAGAGTGAGTTTTTCAAGGGGCGCTGCTTCCACTCCCGTCTCTTTGAGAAATGTGGAAAGCGGAGCGAGTTTACCAAATGTTTCCTGATTTAATTTGTCATGATTGTAATGCATGGGAATTACTATTGAAGGGTCAATTTTTTTCACAAGTTGCAACGCGGTTGAAGCGTCAATAGTGTAAAATCCACCCACCGGCACAAACATAATATCTACCTCTCCAATCTCTTCTAAGAAATCATCTGATGGAATAGAGCCGATATCCCCGCAGTGTAAAAGCACAATTCCTTCAGCCTCAATTTTGTATAAAATATTCTCTCCGCGCTCTGCGCCTTTTTTATCATCGTGGTACCATTTATAACCAAATACCCGTATCCCTTTTTTCTCAAACTCACCCGGCCAGTCGATAATAAGGGGGTCACCGCCCACTGCTTTTGTATTGTCATGATCTGGGTGGTGGTGGGAAACGGTTACTACATCTGCCTCAACCTTCGGGAAACTTATTCCAATTGAGGAATCAAAAGGATCAGTTACCAACTTTGCGTCTTTTGTTTTGAGGAGAAATGAGGAGTGTCCTAAATATTTTATTTCCATAAGTAGAGAGAGGATAGCAAAAAATATAAAAATTTGCAATCTGAGCCTGAAGTGGGAATCCGCGAACCTACCTGCGCCCACAGTCTTCCCGCCATGGCGGGATATTTTACCACTAAAGTAAACGAATAAGTTTCTTAAAAGCATTTCCTCCCTTATAAGATTTTACTTGTTTTTCTCTTCGACGAGCTTCCTGGATTGTTACGTATTCCTCAGTTAAGATCAAAGTGAATGGACCTTTATTTTTTAATGATTGAGTATTATTGTGAGAATGTTCATATAATCTTCTTTGCACATCATTAGTTGATCCAACGTAGTATTTATTTGTCTTGAGGGAGTGAATAATATAAACGTAGAACATTCAGAGCCTGAAGTGGGAATCGAACCCACAGTCTAGCCCTTACCAAGGGCTTGTTTTACCACTAAACTATTCAGGCTGAACGACCCACAGTCTTCCCGCCATGGCGGGATATTTTACCACTAAACTATTCAGGCGAAAGTAGACAATAGACCGTCCGACTATCGTCTAATATTGTACACTACTACTATGCTCACTGTCTTAAAAATATTTTTTATATCTGCTGTTACTATAAGTGCGGGAGCTTATTTTATACTAATACACCCCGGTAGTCACAAAAACATAACCAAAATCCCTTCTGAAAACGACACCGTCCTTGGTACCAATACATTTAAAAGTGCAATTAACTCCACACTTGATTCTCCTGGATCTCAAACAGAAAAAACTGGTACCAAAAAGTATGAAAACACAATTAATTCTGTACTTGATACTGCCGTGTCTCAAACAGAAAAGCTTGGACAACAAGTAGTTACTCAGGCGGAAAAAATAGTGCAATCCTCTACCGCAAAGTCAACTGAGGTCATTAAACAAAATCTCATCCAAAACGCCGCAAGCACGGTAATGGATCAAATTAACAAGTTGCCCGAGAAAGATCGCGAAGAAGTTAAGAGAGATTTGTGTAAATAACAAAGTAACTCACAATCGCCGCGGAGACAATCACGTTAAGTGACTTATTAATCCCCCACATAGGAATCTCCACAATCTGATCTGCTAATTTTAACGTTTCCTTCGTTACGCCGGAAGTCTCATTCCCGACAATGAGGGCGATGGGGAAACCATACTCTGCTTTCGTATACTCAACCGCCATCTCACTCTGTTCTATGGCCACGACTTGGATCTTAGTATCTGTCATCCCCGACTTGATCGGGGATCCAGAACTGGATTCCCGCCTGCGCGGGAATGACAGTGATCGCAATTCCTCAATCGCCTCCTTCGCTGTCTTTTTATACTCCCACGGCACCACTTTATACGTCCCAATTGAGGCTTTTTTGATCTTTGGGTTCGGAGGGATCTCCGTCTCTCCACAGAGATAGATCTTCGTAACGGCAAGCGCGTCCGCAAGGCGAAACAACCCCCCAACGTTGTAGGTGTCGTAGACATTCTCGAGAATTAGGTAGATTGGGTGACGTTTCAGCTTCTGCGCCTCTACAACCCCCTCTTCAGGCGCCTCTCGTAGTTCTCGCGCATTCAGTTTCATATCCCTATTATACCGTAGCCATACTCTTACAACATCAACAGCCTATAGTTGACAAACCCACAAGCTCATAGTATAATTCCTACATGGTTATGAAAAATGCTTTAATCGTCTTTGGACTTTTCGCTGTTCTGACAGCCCTTTCCGCCACTTCTGCTAACGCCCAATATGGACAGTATGGTCAGTACGGCTATGGTGGAGGTACCCCTACAAAAGTCTTACTTATCGACAAAATGGTGGGTAAAGTTGGAGGTGCCCAAACTAAGGGTGGCATTACCGATATTCAATATATAGACAATCTTTCAGAATCTGATGCTCACTACCATGCCGAAGATCAGGTTCCCTTTAAAATTAAGGTTAAAAACGCCTCCTCTATGAGACTTACCAATGTAAATGTTGTAGATGTCTTACCTGCTTACGTAGAGCCTCTTGAAGGACCGGGTGACTACAATGCATCTGCCCGTACAATCACTTTTAATGCGGGTGATCTGGAACCAGGCCAAGAAAAGATATTTTACATTAAATTAAAAGTACTCCCCTCAAACCAGCTTCCTGCTGACAAAGGTATTTTCTGTCTGGTAAATCGATCACGAGCTTCAGCAGAAAACCTCTCAAACGAGGATACTGCACAGTTTTGTGTCGAAAAACAGGTAGTCGGAGTTACTCAAGTCCCCTCTACGGGCCCTGAAATGGCCATCCCTCTTCTCTTTGGCGAGTTTACACTCCTTGGTGCAGGCTTATTTCTTACAAAAAAAGCTGCTTAATTTTCCCCGTTCACTTTTAAACCTATAGGTTATATAGTAAAATCCCTTCGTAACTATCCTATTGACTTTTATTGTGAATATGCTATACTATGGGTTATGTATTATGCCATATGTTTCGCATGATAAGCTCATGTTTTAACTATGGCTATTTATAGGTGATCGGAAATTTTTATCTAACAAGCTTAGGTAAAAAAATCCATCGCACTTTGACAACTAGTGTTCAGGAAAATTATCTCTAAGGTTCTGTAGTGGAGAGAAATATAATTCTCTTCAGTAGCGAACCTTAGAGAAAGAAGAAGAAATGGAGATTATCCAGACAATTCTCAGTGTTGCGAAAGCACACGAAACCGTGTGTTCAGTGGCATTCATCGTTCCGCTAGCGCTATTTTTAGCGGCAATATCAGGCCGCTTAACAGGAAGGAGGTGAAAAAATGAGAACCAACAATCCCAATCCCTCGCTCGAGGAGAGGGTGGAGAGCCTTGAAGAAACGCTTGCCGCCCATATCCGCGAGCACGAAGTCGACCCTCATTTGTACGACTCGAGGTTGCCGACATACAGCACTCCCGGTCAACTGACCTGGGAGGACATCAAAAACAGAATCGTAAGATTCTGGTACAAGTACTAAGGAGGAGATCCTACATGCGCACTATCGGCATTGTCGCGGTTGTCCTGCTCGTCCTGGCCTTCGTCTGGCCAGGGTTCGTCTTCAACGGTCTGGATCGCGTTCTGGGTGGACCGACCAGCGATGTTCGCACGACGACCACAACCCAGGTGGCCACTCCGGTCGCCATCGCCAAGCAGGCGCCGACCCAGGTGGCCCAGCAGGCGCCGCCGAGCAATCCAACCACGGTTGTTCAAGCCCAAGCCCCGGCCGTCGTCAATCCGACGATGGTTCCAGCCGCCGTCAGCACTACCGTGCCCAGTCAGGGAGGTAATGCCAATCCAACGGCGGTCGCCCAGCAAGCGCCGAGCAATCCGCCCGTCACCGCCGCGACAGGTAACTGTCTTCCTGCGGCGACCTACTTGAGCTACCGCACCGATGCGTTGGCCAAGTATCCCGGCGCAACCCAGCAAAGCTTGCAGTCGCGAATTACCTATATCATCAACCTCCTCGATCAGGCGTTTGATGGGTCGGGTGGGAGCATTGGCGAACAGGCTCAGGGCACTCTGCCCTATCGGATCACCAACGTGGGACCCGCGGGTGTCGGCGTCCTCTGGACCAACACGGGGAACTCCCCCGATACGGTTCCGGGAGTCGTTGATCCGGCGAAGGCGGGTGACATCACCCGTAACTTCGTCCCGGTGAAGGATCTAATCGACCGTCCGGTCGGAAGTCCAACCGGTGGGTGGGGCGTACGCTACGTCTTCACCTCCCTTGACATGAAGTCGGGGTTCCGTGTGGCGCGCCTCTGCGAGGCGCTCCCGCAGCCGTTGCCGGGAGTCTAAATCCATCTAGTCCTGAACCACTAGTCGTTCCGTCGGTGATCTAGGAAAAGCTCTGTGCTCGCGATTGCGCTGCAATCGCCTCGCTTTCGCGAGCACATTCTTACCTAGGTCACCGACATTTTTTCTCCATTTCAGAACATTATTTCTGGAATAAAGAAAAAATATGAAAAATACTTATAAAACTCCCCTCGTTTCTATTGTCTTACCCGTTTACAACGGTATTTCTTATCTCACAGAGACTATCCAATCTATTGATAAAAACACGTACAAAAATGTTGAAGTCATACTGATAAACGATGGCTCAACTGACGAGAGTGATACACTTTGTAAAAAACTGCAAAAAAAATATCCCTATATTAATTATTTTTCTTTCAAAAAAAATAATGGTCTCGCTCAGTCGCTTAACTTCGCAATACAAAAGGCTAAAGGAAGCTACATCGCCCGCATCAATCAAGACGACATCATGCTCCCCCACCGACTTTCACAGCAGGTTGCTTTTTTAACAAACCATACGGATCATGTTGCCGTTGGCGGAAATATTGAGCTTTTCACTGATGATAACAAAACAATTGATACGATGACTTTTTTTGAAACCAATGAACAGATCCGTAAATACTGGCTCTACTTGAGTCCTTTTTCAGATCCCGCAGTGCTCTACCGTAAGAGCGCGTTTCTCAAGACGAAAGGATATCAAAAGAAATTTTGGCCGGTTGATGACGTTCATATGTGGTATCAACTGGGAGAAATAGGCAAACTTGCTAATATCCCTCACGTTGTTACAAAAGTACGCTGGCATCCTGCAGCCGGATCACTGAAATCTCACCGAAAACAAATTCAAAAACTCTGGGAACTGCATCTCTGGGCAGCCCTCCATATTCAAATGCCATCTCTTTTTATTGGACTTTTTTGGGTAGGACAATATTGTGCAGGATTACTCTTTCCTCCGGAGTTCAATTGGATTGTGTTTCGATTAATTCGGAAACTCCACCTGAAGCCCCATATTCCTCAGCAACTCTCCTTTTTTTCATAAAGATGCGGCTTGCCGCAACTATGACGAGGATCGTGGTAAACCACCCAAGAATATATAACCGCTCAGGAGTATAGAAAAGATACAATGTTGTTGCTGATTTGCTTTGAGGCTTTATAACAAAGCAATTCGCATACCCATCACATCGCGCCGGACTCTGACCACCAAGAAAATTCAGGAGAACTCCCCAAGGTGAGTCGTACAGTCTCCACTGTGCGTCGTATGCTTCGTTGAAAAGCATAAGAGAGTTACCCTTCTCCATGCCAGAAACTTCAACTGAGTATAAAGAAGGAAGTATATATTTTGTTTTTTTTACCTGTGGTTTTTGATATTTTTCTTGTGAGGCGCCTGCGGTGATTCTCATGTCGGCCCATTGACTCGGAAGTGACTGAATAATCATCGCGTCAACAAGCATTACCCCTTCATTTTCAGAATCCTGTTGGATGGCAAACTGTATCTGTTTCTCATCCCCTACCTCACCTGTAGGATAAATAAATCCATACGCACGCTGATAGGTAAGGTTGTTGAAGGCTTTTTGAAAACCTTTCGAGTTATAGGGAGAAAACAAAAGCTCTGGGTTTTGGAACTGTTTGAATCCAGGAACATCAGGGTACCCTTGATCAAATGAAAGATACTCGTTGATATACGAGTAAAATTTATCATCTACAATGACATGAGGAAATTTACCTGACATAAGGTTATAGTTTAAAGTCCACAGATAAAAGGCGTTTGGAGAGAAATCATTCGTTTGGAAAAATGAGGTATAGCAATTTTCAAAATAGCTCAAAAGTTTGCCGTTATAAATTCTAAAGGTTCTGTATCCACCTTTATCTTCACAACTCTTGTTTGCAATATTAAATCCCTCTCGTACCGGATCAGCAAAGTATGACTCTACCGCAAGAGCCTTCGGAACAGTTACCACAAAAGGCGTCTCTTTGGATAATAAAATTGGTGCAATAATCTCCTCGTTAGGAGAGAATGTAAGCTCGTCTGATTGGAGGGTCTTAAATTCATCTACCGTAACATCTCTTATAAGCAGGCTTTGTGACTGATACCCAGTGTTTTTTGCGCTCAATAAAATAACAGCGTCTTGTAGGCCATTGAGAGCTCTTTCTAGGGGGAAAGTCACCGTCTGATCACCGTCAATATTTACAAACTGGTGGAGATTGTAGCAGGTATCAACCTGTGAAGGTTTTACGCAAAACCGAAGAGCGTTTGGCTTCGGTAAGCTTGTGACAAACTTTTTAAGATTTGGCTTAGCTGTCTGTGTATATGACAAACCATACTTTGCATCTTGATCTTGGCTCCGCCCAACAATCTTTAATCCAATTTCTATGTGGGGCACTGGTTTTTGCAGAAGTGTTTTGAGGTCATAAAATGCACACGTTGATTGGTTGCGACTGAGAATGATAAGTGAAGAGGTCGTAGTGAGTCGCGATGCCGAATCTTCAAGTTTGTCGTAAAAACAGTTGGGGTTATCTGTCGGAGCGAAAATCTGTGGATCAGCCGCTACCCTTTTATCAAAAGCCAAAAATTGAACCGGCATGGTACCTCCCTTAATGGTGATTGTTGCTACAAATTGCGGCCTATCAAGAGTAAAGGCAGTAATGGGAACCACCAGATTACCTACCACTAATCTAAATGCGGTGAGCTCTTTTGTCGGAAGCGCATTCCAATCAGATATATAGTTTGTGAGGTTGTTAGTATATACTGGAAGACTATCCAGCTTGGCTTTTGGCACAATTATCTCTTTTATTTTTTGATTCACAACATTGCCGGCAATATCAGGAGATTTTCTGAGAAAAAAACTTACCACAATATCTCCTCCCCGTTTTTCAATGAAGATATCAATAAAGTTGGTAATATCAGCCGCAGCGATTTTAGTATTTTTGGGAATATGCAGGGTGAGATGAGTAGTTGCACTCAAGCGATCATCAAATTGCATCTCAAGAACATCTCCCCTATCCACTACAGTCGCATTTCTTCTTTTAAAGGGGAAAAAGGTTGTTTGTGATTTGTCAAGGTCTTGTATCACCCTTTCATTTGATGTCACCATATCAGTGCCCAATACGTTTTTGAGATCCGGCTCTATAAATGTTGCTGATTCAAGAAATGTTACTTTCTCTTGAACGTCTTTCATCTTAATAAGATTAATAGTAGTTGTACTATTTTTAGAAAGAAGATCTTTCTTTTTATTAGAAAGTGGATAATCTGCTTTATAAAAATCTGCGTAATCGAGGAGGTTGAGATCGTACTTTTTTTCACCATCTACATAGCCATAATCTTTTAAATAGGTCATCATTGCGCGACTATCCGCATTGTTATACCTGCCCCATAGTTCAAATCCTTTTGGATAAATACCTGTCTTAATTGTGTCGTCAAAAATAATATATTTGATACCCACTTTACGAATAAGAGTCACAAACTGTCGTGCACGCTCGGCTCGATCCTCATTTTTTTGGAGAGATTGCGCGTTGGCAAGTAAATCATTAATTTTTTTATGGAGATTCGCGTTTTCCTGACTCGCAGGTTCAAAGGTACGGTCAATAAATGGCTTGTCAAGCATAAAATGGAGGAAGGAAGAGCCTACTACTCCCCATGAATAAGACTTCCAGTAAGTCTCGTTATCGAAGGGGATATGAAGTACTCGAAACATACTTGGATCATCGTTAATTGTTTTTGTTATATCAAAATAGGCCGAAGGTATTTTATTGTATATAAAAGTCCCAATAAATCTTCCGCTGAAATAATCACGAAAAAGAATCAGGTATGGAATAAGAATAAGAAACATAAGTGTTCGAGCAGGAATCTGTTTTATTCTATCAATTAAGATAATGAGCGCAAAAGCCGCAGCGAGACTTCCCGCAAACACACTAAATACATGGAATTTAGTATCACCAAATCTGAAAAGCACCCCGAAATATGGGGTAACCGAATTTAAAAAACTATACACAAAACCTAAGGGAGAAAATTCTTTCAAAGAAAGAAAAAGAAAGGTAAAAAGTATAAACGGAGCAAACAGTAATTGTCTATACACCCGAAAATGTATCAAAATAAAAAACGCACCAATGAGATAAAGTGCAGGGAATAAGAGAAGAAAAATTTGGGGAATGAAGTAGTTGTACTCTGTTGCAAGCCGATGAAACTGCAGTTTTTGTCCTGATTCAATATCAGTGTAGGTTGTATCAAAAAAATTTGGATAGAACAGGAGCTGCTTGCGCAGACTATAAAATGATTTTGGTTTATTTAGTTGAACCTCGTTTGCATTTACAAATGTTGGAGCAAGCCGAATAAGTTGAGCCTTCTGCATTGTATAGTTGAGAAAAGGAAACAGCCAAAATGCATTAAGACCCAGGTATATGAGAAAAATTACAATGAATCTTTTTGGATTCTTCTGGGTAATACCAAAAAGAAATAAAGATATACAAAGAGTGATAAAAATCGTACCGGTAATATAGGATCCGGAGATATAAAATACCCCGACAATAATAGCAAGAAAATGCTTCCATCCTACCTTTGGAGTATTTAGTAGAGAGAAAAATGCGAGAAATATAAGTGGAATGGAGGCATACCGAGTGATGTACATGATCATCGGAAAAGTGAAAGTAGAGACTGTATTAAGGTTGAAAAGGTAAAAAATACCTGCAAATAACCCAAAAAGATCAGCCAGTTGATCAGAAAAATCAGGACGTGCCTTTTTGAGGAGTTTCCATGCCAAAAAGTACATGGCAATTATTCCAATACCAAGCGACATTACCATATATACTTGGTCCAAAAGTGTTTGGGGAAGAACGGGAGATAACACCAAAGACATAATCTGCCTAAAAAGGTCAACAGACTCAGAATCAGAAGCTACACCTAATCCTCTATATCCTCGCCATGTTGCAAAAAATGTACGGAAAATGTTGGTTGCTGGGTTAAAAAACGAGGGAAAAGTGTCCCATCCAATAACATAGAAGTTTGGTTTAAGGGTGGCTACGGCAATAATTGCCACGAGTATACCCAAAAGCACCAATCCGAACCGTGTTTTCAGCAAAGTTTGAAATGTATGCCACATAAATACTATTCCAGTATACCGCACCGTATTCCCAATTCGGTAGCACCTTTAGGGCGTACTAGCTCAAAAACAGTTATTATAGCTTAAACTTATCCCAATTTAGCTTCATACTTGAAGCCTTTTGGCTTGACAAACGCCTCCCACTATAGTATATTATAGGCTACATATGTCAACGCTGAGCATCGTCATACCTGTTTATAATGAATCTAAACGACTCGACCGCGCATTTAAGGCGCTTGGCGCTATCTTCGATACCTGCGATCTTACGCTGGAAAATATCATATTTGTGAATGACGGTTCAACTGATACAAGCTATAAAAAGCTCATCGTTCATAAAACGCAGATTGAGAAAAAACTAAACACAAATGTTTCTATTATTTCTTATGAAAAAAATCGTGGTAAGGGTTATGCCATAAAAACCGGCATGCTCGCCTCTCAATCAGATTATACTCTTTTTTTTGATGCTGATATTTCTACACCCCTTGAAGAGTTTAAACGATTTGGCCCGTTTTTAAAAATAGAGCTCGATGTTATTATTGGTACAAGAAAAAATGGTAAGTCGTTGGTGGTAAAAGCACAACCACTCTATCGACGTATTCTTGGAAAAGGATTTACTATTCTCTCAAATGTAATTCTCAATACAAAAGTGAGTGATTTTACCTGTGGATTTAAGATATTTTCACGTAAAGCGAAAGATGAGATTTTTACTAAGTCAATAATTGAACGGTGGGGGTATGATGCTGAGATTATGTACCTCGCAAAAAAACTTAAGTATTCTATTCAGGAAGTTCCTGTGCACTGGAGTAACGACGAGAGATCAAAAGTATCTGTTCTCAAGGATATTACAAGCTCACTTAAAGAACTTTTTACTATTCATTTCAATAGTTTTATGGGAAAATATTCCAAACGCATGGTATTACGAACTACCCATTCTTTACGAGTAGGTACATCCCTCAATAATCAGTAATCAGTGATAATTGTTTGTGATTTTGCTTGTTTTATGGTATAGTATAGGGCTATGGAACAACCTTATAATGCAAATGCGTCAGCACGTATCATAACTGCGACCATTAATGGAATTGTCGCTCTCGCTGCACTATTTTTGCTCATAACCCGTGTTGATAATTACCTACGCATCAAAGCAATCCATGAGTATGGACAGATTGCACAGTATCGTAAAGATCTTCTCGACGACAAAGCACAAATCTTCTATCCTATTGATAGTGTCTATAAATCCTGCTTAAAAGATAAAAATATTAAATAAAAACTCTCCTACTTGATTACGCCTCTCTAAAAGAGTATACTATAAGGTAGAATATATCTTCTTTTATTAGCCAAAAGAAGTGTATTAACGTACTTTAACATATCACGTACTTTTCTCCTCTGTTTATAGGATCTTTAAAAGACTAAAAATATTTTTGCTTTTTGTAGGTCTTATAAATAAGGAGGGAATTACCGTGAAGAAACTTATCGGTCTCGGTCTCGGCATTCTCGCAGCAGCCAGCATTACGGTCACGTCGATCTTTGCATCCCATACAGATCCACCTCAGTCTTTACCGGAGTGCCTTGTCTCCCGCCAGGGCGACAATATCAATGTAAACACATCCAGGTCGCCAAGAGACGGGAAAGTGGGTGTGGTTGATATTATCAATACCATCATTACGGGTACCCGATCGGGTCATCCGAACGACACAACGCGAGATGGCATTCGATTGCTAGACCGCGATTTCGAATACGGAAGAGGCTCATGTAGCGGCTACCAGATTCGCGATGCGCCGGCTATCGTACCACCTTCTCCATTCCCCGCCCAGCGTGTGATGTGGAGCTCTCTCGCTTGGCTCAATAACCTTTCAACGAGTGAGCGTGAAAATATGGAGAGGAGGATTCTTCGACTGAGGTGCGAATATGGCGATGCGTACGGAGTTTGTGTATACCTTCTGCTCGACGCGGGTTCGATCACGATCGGAGCACCAGCGAGAGGCTTCCTACTCACCGATTCGCTTAACCCAGAGTGCGAACTGCGCTTCTGGACCATTCAATCGCCCCTCTGTGCTTTTGTACAGACGCCCCACTGGCCTCAAACCGTCGCTTATCCTGACGAAACCGTTACCTTGACAGTGAGCCATTTCCCCACAGCGGGAACAACATTCCATGTGCGATTCGAAGATATGGGTAGCACTCCGATTCCTCTCAACACGAGGTGGCCTCAAGCTACCTATCGTTACCAGAGAACAGGCACCTATTCCATCATCGTCGAGAAGTACAACGCCGTCACAGGCGACCGTTCCTCACCGCATTTCCTAACTGTGGTGTACATTCGAGTCATCGCTTATCCCTACAAAGTCATTGTTCCTTTGATTTTTAGGAACACAGCGTCCTGACAAACCTAGTGGCTGGTAATAGCAACAACGTTTCATGATTTCACAATCGTTGCTATTGCCAGCCCTTTTTTAAACCATGCTCATAAATTTGTATTTCGCCCTTTTGTATGATATGCTATAGGGTTATTTAGGATTTGTGCCTATTCAACCGAAGCGGTTGAATTTTTGGCCTTTTCGCACTTTCACAAACGGATTTCAGCGAATGTATTTGGGAACATGTTTTACGATAAATTTTTTATCTTAAGATGCGTTCCCAGATACCAAATTAATTGAAGGGGTTTTACATGTCTCGTTCACTTCGCGTCGCGCTCGTTCTCGCGCTCTTGTTCGCAGCTCTGGTTCCCGCCATGCCTTCCTCGGCTGGAGGAGGTGGCCTAGAGCCCCGGGTCGCCTACACCTTCATGGGTGGTGGACCTCGTGAGGTGAGCGTCCCGAGCGGTTATACCGCTCACGTCGAACTTCGCGACAGCCGTGGACAGGTCCACGATACCATCCTGCATTCCGGGATCTACACGATCCTCGAACACATTTCCTACCTCGACGGCACTGTCCTGGTCTACCAGACCGAGGATGGACTCGCGGTGTTGCAAAAGATTCGGGATCACATCGCGTTATTTCGAACGGGAGGGTATACCGTCCCGGAAAAAATGTTCCGACGGTATGATACACTGCCGCCAGTTTACGAAACGTACGGATACAGTCCGTGCACCGAGACTGGCATCGACGAACACCACCTCAATAGTCGCGGACGGCCCGACCCCTATGTAGTCGATGCTCTCACCGGCAACTTCTATCTCGAGCTGTTTTTCTATGCGACTGACCGGACCGAAGAGCGTAGCACGGAGATCGGTGTTATTGTCTCCGGCTCTCACAAAGTACGCATTACCGCACTCGGTCGATCCCGTCACTGGAACATGTGTCAGAATTCGGCAATGCCTGAACAAGCCTTGCTCGGACACCGACAAAATGTCCTAAAGGAGGATCGCATACTGATCCTCATGAGTCTGGAACAGGTCGCCAATCAATTTCCCGATCAGTTCCAAATCCTCCGCTGAAATCCACGGAAGACTCGTGTATGCATGTTGCAGCTTTGCCGCAACCCCATCTCACGAGTCTTCCCCTTTTTTAAAACGCACCTTTACAATACGGATTTAGGTATTGGGATACGCATTTTCTGCATGAAGATTTTTCTTGGCGAGAACCGCGTGTCCCAAAAAATAAGGAGGATGCATGAAATCTGACCCCCGTCACTTCAACGTGGTAAAAAGAGACTTAACCAACAGGCTTCCCTCACTCGTTTCTCTCATGGAGGACTCCCTAGCTGCCTTCCCTCCGAATCTTGATGAGGCAAGAAAGGCGCTGCTCACATTTCTGTTTCTATTGAAGACACTCGAGGATAAAGAAAAAAAGGAGGTACTGATTTTCCTGCATGAAACATATCCAGAGTTGATGGCACGCTTCAATAGATGCAACGATCAGATCGGCCAAGCAATACAAAAAGGCGTGGAGGAAACCCGATGAACAACCAACCCAATCCTGACCCAGTCCTTGTAGGTATCGAGGACATTCGCGATCTGCTGCGAGAGCTCGTAGACGTTACAACGCTTCTTGCACTCACAACACTCGTAGAGAATCGCACTAGAGAGTTCCGAAAGATCTTCTGGTGTGGAAGGAGAGCTCACCCTTTTACAGACCGTGCTGCTACAAGATATCGAGTATCTCAGCAATCGGCGCGCTGAGATTCTTGAGCGCAGAAAACAATCTGAACAAACGACCTAAATCCACGCCGACCAGTGCTGAACATGAAGGCCCACTAGGGGTTTTCACAAGTAAGCACTGGTCAAATATTTTACATTTACTACCAATACTATATAATAGTCTTAACTATATGAGACCGCTCGCCTTCCTTCAGGTTCGGAATCCAAAAGATGACGAGACTCCCATCGAGTCGGCAAGTCAGATCTTCTCCTCACTCCTCCCCCACCCCTACATTCCCCTTACGAAGCGTATTTTTTCAACCCCAAAAGTATACGCCTTTGAAATTTTTCTACTCGGACAGACGGTGTATTTTTACGCGACTGCCCCTGAGGAAAATGAGACACTGGTGCACAGCCTTATTGCCTCCTCTTTTCCCCTCTCTGCAATTCAAAAAACAACCGATCCTATGGAAATTATTTTTAAATCCAAATACTCAACCATTGGCGAAATGATTCTCAATTCCACATTTCAGTATCCGGTAAAAACGTATATGGATTTTAAAGATGTTGATCCAATGTCAGCTCTCCTTGGATTTTTGGCAAAACAACCCGCAGATATCCGCATGGCAGTACAGATTTTAATAACTCCCGCATTTTTTTCCTGGCAAAAACAAACGGTGAGCGCGGCTGAGCGCTTGTACCACGATACGGCCGCGGATAAGTACGGCCAGAATCCTCATAAATTGCGCATGCTGCAGAAAGCCTCGTTTCAGGGAGGAAAAGCAGTGATTCGGTTAGTCGTGGGGAGTGATAATGAACATCTGGTCTTACGACCCTATATTCACAATCTCGCCGGCACCTTTGGCACTTTTTCACTCGGAGAGGGAAACCAGTATGTGTTTAAGCGACCGCTCTTTCGTCATACTCGACTGCAAGAGCGCATTATGAATCGTACTACCACTCTATTTGAGAGACATCGTCAAATTTTAAACGCGCAGGAACTGGCAACACTCTGGCATCCCCCAGGATTTTTACTCCAGGGCATTAAAAATATTGCCTGGGGGAAAACACTCGCCGGGGAGCCGCCAGAAAATATTCCGGTTGCTGAAAACCTCTCTGACGAACAGAAAAAAGAGATTAACTTTTTTGCCCAGACTGAGTTTAAAAACCGCCCCACTATTTTTGGCATTAAAGACGCTGATCGACGAAAACACATCTACATTATTGGGAAAACAGGCGCGGGAAAATCTACTCTCATTGCCAATATGGCCATTGATGACATTCGAAAAGATCGGGGCATTGGCATTGTTGACCCTCACGGCGACCTTTCTGAAACAATTCTTGATTTTATCCCTAAACGTCGACTAAACGACGTAGTGTATCTGGAGCCCTTTGATACAGAGCGCCCCTTTGCCTTAAATGTCTTGGAAATTCACAATAAACAGCAAAAAGATTTGATAGCTTCTGGTATTGTCTCTATTTTTTCAAAACTCTACCAGGACAGCTGGGGACCACGACTTGAGTATATTTTGAGAAACGTCATTTTTACTCTCCTTGAGGTTGAAGGCGCAACACTCGTTGATGTGCTCACCATTCTCTCCAATGAGACCTACCGAAGGAAGGTGGTAAGCCAACTGCAAGACCCGGTCTTGAAAAACTTTTGGGAAGCAGAGTTTGCGAAAATGTCAGATAAGATGCGTACCGAGGCAATCTCCCCTATTCAAAATAAAGTGGGACAGTTTGTGCAGTCAAAAATGATTAGAAATATTATCGGGCAATCAAAGTCTAGTATTAACCTCGAGGAAATTATGAACGGGGGGAAAATTCTCATTCTCAATCTTTCTCAGGGAAAATTGGGTGAGGATAACGCAGCGCTTCTGGGCGCCATGATGATTACCCAGATTCAACTTGCGGCAATGAACCGCTCGTTTATAAAAGAAGAGGATCGGAAAGATTTTTTCCTATACGTGGACGAGTTTCAAAACTTCGCCACCTCCTCATTTATTAAAATTCTCTCTGAGGCGCGCAAGTATCGCTTAGCACTCACCTTAGCCAATCAGTACATTGATCAATTGGACGAGACTGTCTCAAACGCAATTTTTGGAAATGCCGGCACCCTCATCTCATTCGTAACGGGAGCACGAGACTCTGAGATTTTGACAAAAGAATTTGCAGAAATTTATACGGCAAACGACCTCGTATCGTTAGGAAAACATGAGATTGTGATGAAGCTCTCAATCGACAATATGACCTCTGCTCCCTTCCCCGCGCGAACCCTTCCCCTTCCTGCGCTTAAAAATGACAATCGGGATAAAATTATTCGTCTTTCAAAGGAGCGATTTGGGAGAAAGGTTTAATGATGTTTTTTACTAAAAATCCTCTTAATACCGCTTGCAACTACTGAGGATACCACACCGCCTATTAGGCTTGCAATCTCCGTCTTCCCCTTTTCAACTGCGTCTTCTTTGAAAGTGGTTACTTTTCGGTATACAATAATGCCAATAACAACAATGCCGATAAATAACAGGAGCCATGAAACCATAAACGCGATACCGAGAATGTAGTAGATGTTTTGAATTGTTTCCATGGATATATGATATCATATTTTTATTGTTCTAATTACTTGTACAGTACATTTTAGTTTTATATCGGTTATAATTTAGCTTCAAATATGCATACTCTAACTATAATTATTCGCTCTTTTGCCGTCAGCATGGCAGCTGAGTGAATCGCACTCTGAAAATTAGGATTCAGGAAGTTCATGGAAGGAGGAAAAGCTTATATACGTTTCGCAGTCCCATGACGAGTCACAGTAAAGAAGAGGAAAGAAACAAAGTGAAACGTCTTATCGTCTTTGCAATCTTCGTCCTGATCGTTACCGGATGCGCGCAGTCATATCCGCCAACGCCAACTACCGCGCCGAAACCAACTGCAGTGTTACAAAATTCGCAGGTTACAGCGGCGCCAACAAAGCCTATTGCCCTGCCGACAACCGCACCACCGGCGCAAACCGCACCGTCAGCCCCCATTGCTGCCGCAACCATTCCCCGGTTGGCAACGAATACGTCAGCACCTGCGCCACCAACCGCAACTCAGATCCCTGCGGCGACCCAAGTGCCAACAACTTCTACGTCAGTACCGCAACCAACTGCGACCACTGCGCCGAAATCCACAACAGCACCAGTGGCAGCGGCGACTATTCCTCGGTTGGCCACGAACACATCGGTACCAGCCGCGACTAACACACCAAATCCTCAGGCGATTCGTGCCGTGGCCGAGCTAACTCAGCAGGCTGGGTATACCCCAATTCCCATAGCGAATGCGCCTGGGACTGGAACGCTCATCCCCTACACGAACGACATTACCAATCTAAAAGGATTCCTCAATACCGTAGTAATTGGTACATGGCAGGAGGTAAACGATCCAACGACCAACCGCGCCTGCGATGTCGGGTACTATACGGTGATACATGTAGAGGCAAACCATCACACCCTGATAATTTTTCAAAAGGATGGACGACTCTCGGTAGATGGCAACACCTCCTATGGTATATATTGGGCGTACACGTTCATAAACCAAACACGACTGAACGTTCAGTACCTAGGAGAACTTTGGCGCCACTATGAACTCAGCTTAGTGGGTAATAGATTGAGGTTCAAAAACCTCGACACGCCCGCCAAAAATCTCTGCGACTTTGAGTCTGTCGCCTCTTCCTGAATCCCTGGACGCTTGGCTGCTCCCCCCCGACATTACGTCGGATATTGCAGTCAAGCGCCTTTCTTTTTTCTTGACCCTACGCTCTTTTCCTCTCCCTATTCCTCACCATTGTGGCTTATACACTATGTTCATTTTTTCTCCCTTCTTCTACAGTAATTTTTATGAAAACCATTACTTTTTCCCTTATTCTTTTTACCCTCCTCCTCACTCCCCCGTTCCCCATTTCCTACTTACAATCATTTGCGCAGGAAGATGATCTGAGTGATACCTATATCGTTGTATTAAAAGACTCATTTTTGTCGGCGCAAGATACGAGTACTGATTTTAGTAAAAAATACGGCCTCTCTATTGAACATACCTATGAACGCGCACTCAAAGGCTACAGTGCAAAAGTACCGAAACAAAAAGTGGAACAGTTAAAAAAAGATGGCCGAGTGCACTCAGTAGTACCTGATAGAGTTATTCATAAACTAACTACTACTCAAGGACAAGTTCCCTCAACCGGTTTCACCCGCATTAAAGCCTCACTTAACGCAGCAAACAAGGGAACCGGTATTGGTGTTGCGGTGATTGATACGGGTATTGACCTAAATCATCCTGATCTGAAGACAAATATTATCGCCGATACCAGTTGTGTAAAAAACGTGAAAACTAGCAATGATGACGATGGACACGGCACCCATGTTGCCGGCATTATCGCCGCACTGAATAATAGTATGGGCGTCGTTGGTGTTGCACCAGAAGCAAAACTTATTGCGGTGAAAGTATTAAACTCCAAAGGAGACGGCTCGTGGTCTAAAATTATCTGTGGTATTGACTGGGTCACAAAACACGCGCAGGAATATAATATAAAAGTGGTGAATATGAGTCTAGGTGGACCAGGAAGTAGCGACGGTAACTGCGGAAATAACAATAGCGATCCTCTTCATAAAGCAATCTGCCGCTCCCGAGACGCCGGCATAACCTATGTAGTCGCGGCAGGAAATGAAAGTACTGAGACACGAAAATCAGTACCCGCCTCCTATGACGACGCTGTCATAACTGTCTCCGCCCTCACCAATGATACTTTTGCCTCGTTTAGTAACTTTGGGCCAGAGGTGGATATCGGAGCGCCTGGGGTAAATATTCGCTCAACCTGGCTCAAAGGAACATATCGCATGGAAAGTGGTACGAGTATGGCAACACCATTTGTGTCCGGCGCAGCTGCGCTCTACCTTAAAAAATTTCCTGGATCTTCCTGGCAGCAGGTGCGCGATGGGTTGCGATCACGGGGCGAAACACTCAATCATGGACATACTGATCCTTCAGGAAAACACCCTGAACCAGTGATACTTGTTGATAAGCTCTAAAAAAATCCCCCCGTATATGAATTTGAAACCACACCCTAAAAGGGCGGGTCCACATCATGGCCGAGGGGAAAGCGTTAGGTGAGATGGTCACGGATCCACTTTAGACTGTTCTTTTTTATCCGCTCCCGGAAAGAGGAATCGAAAAATGGAATGACTGCCAAGAGCAATCCTACAGCAACAAGGATTACCCCTATTACCAGTGACTGGTCCATTAGTTCCTCCCTTTCTCCTTTTGCAAGTTCTTTTTCACGGTCTGCGGTGGAATCGGCTTTACATAAAATCATGGCATTGGAATGTTCCCCTCTAGGATAAAACCTAGCCCCACCAGGAAACATCCTACAGCAAAACCACCAGCCAATCCCGCAAACGGCGAATGGTGTGGATCAATAATCCCACCGATGAGTGTGCAGATGATAATGATTCCAGCACTCAAGAAATTCTTAAACATCTCTTATCCTCCCATTTTCTTTTCTTCATCTCACTAACGATACGTCAAAGTTCTGATCTTTGCACAAAACTAACCAAACAAGCACGAGTTTGATCACTTCCGGGCATCTTATTATAATATATCTTAACGATGAATGCAATGTTATAGGATAAATTACTCCCCCCACCTTTTCGGCACTTATACCCCAACATCACGTAAAAGATCACCATTTGAAAGAGGATGTAAATCTACAGATATAATTAATTTGCATTTTAATCTTATAATTGAGACACTATAACCATGGAAGGGAAGAACCAAATTCAAGAAGCCAATCTCAACCAAATAGCTCAAGCACCTACCACAGAATCCACAATAAAACAGAAAGGTTTTCTTCTTCCAATTCTTGCCATAGTTTTATTTGTTGTTTTAGTAGGGGGAGCATATTATTTAGGAACAACTAAGTCCTCCAACCCTCTAGTAGCTAATAACGTAACTCCGATTGCAAACAACCAACCTTCATCAACTGCTCAGCTTTCTCCACTCCCCACATCAGATCCAACAGCTGGCTGGCTGACTTACACCAATGCTAAGCTTGGTTATTCATTTAAATATCCTACTGAGTGGGCAAACTGCCCTAGCAGCTTTGGTGGGAGTAAAAGTGATATCACGATATATTTATGCTCAGCAACTGTACAACCATTCGATTATCTGTGGACATCATTTGTTGATAACCCTCAAAACCTTAGTTTCCAGCAATTAGCAACTCAAGGTTTGTCTCAAGATATTAAAAATATCTTCAAATACACTACTGCAGTATATAATCAAAACTCTGCATATATAACTAATACTCTTCCTGCAGCGAGTACAACTGAGAATGTTTTCTTTAAAATGTCGAATAATGCATATGTTGAAATATCCTATCAACCCACTAACGCAACTTTAGGATTTTCTGATACATATAATAGCTATAAAACTTTTCATCAAATCCTCTCTTCTATCAAACTCGCTGATCAAAATCAATCCGTGACTAACAACCAAAACTATCTCTATTTAGCCCGAAGCAGTGTGTTTCTACGCAACACTGAAAATGTAGGAGCACAGGGTACTGAGAAAACAGGAGGAGCACCTGTAGATGTTGTTATACCATTACCATCTACAGCAACAATACAGACGTTGATTAATCAAAACAGGCAACAAAAATCTTCTGTAACAATTAATGGATCAGTATTTTTGATAAATGTTTTTGGTAATCCGAACGAGGGAGGATGTATATCTTCTACAACATCCTGTGCCTCAACAGATACTACACTTGATGTAAACAACATCCATATTGATGATCTTAAGGTTTGGAAAAATACAAGAGGCGTTGTAGACATTAACCCTCAAACTGTGGTTGTAAATAACTATTCAATTCCTTACTTCACAATACAAAAGAGCACCCCAAATGATTCTTTTACAAACGATGAACTGGCTATGTGGAAAGACTTATTGGGTAAGATGCAGACAATCCCTGCAATTCACTAATAAATTTTTACTATTATTACCTTGTGCTTAGAAAAGACAGGGTAACCTCTTTTTTTATCTTTCAAAAATCTCATCGGTTGGGGGTTCTTTACCCCCATCGGTCGGGGCTAGTCTGTCTTAGTTTAGGTTATCTTAACAGTCTTTTGTATTTCAAATGTGTAATCTCTATTATTACATAATAAAGGGAACTACAGTTCCTCCCTTTATAACATAACAGGGAGGACAGGTGGGTTACGTTCCATTTGTATTACGTACTAATAACCCCTTAAATTCCAACATGCTACAATACTACTATGAAAACCAAGAATCAGAAGAAACAATCATTTATAAAATCCATGAAAAAACTACAAAAAGAAGGAAACCTAAAAGAAGAAAAAGAATCCTTTGTAAATATTCTTAAAAAAGCAGTTAAGCCGAAACCATCTTTACGTTAACTATTTGGTTGAGCAGTGTGTAGAACATTTCTCCATTCTGTTTTCTATGATTAAATCTGAAAGCATACTCATCAATGTAGGCTTGTAAATATTTCTTTGATACGTTTCTGTAGACGCCGTATATTCCTCTTTTAATAATGCTCCAGACATTCTCTATATTTTGCGTATGAATATCTCCAACGACATAGGTTTCTCGGTGGTTTACCACATCGTGAAGTAGATAGCCATGTTTAGGTAAATTTTTGTACGCTGCAAGTTGATCGGTAATGACTCTGGCTTTTGGATTAATGTGCTTTTTAATCTGTTCAATGAGTGTCCATTTACCAGTATTTGGAATATGCTTTAAGTAAACCGTTGATGTTACTTTGTCGTTACCTCTCTCTTTACTTGATCTTTGTATCATTCCCATAACTACTTCTTTTGGTATTTCATTGAAGTTTGGTTTAAACGCTCGATTGTATCCTTTTCCTCCGATGAAGGTTTCATCTACTTCAACATCCTCTCCTTGTCCTCCCAGAGGAGTTATAGAGCTTTCAGCCATTAATGTTCTTATTTGCTTAAACATACGCCATGCTGTCTTATAGGTTACTCCCAACATTCTTTCTAATTGTTTAGCTGAAGTGCCACTTCTGGTTTGAGTTATTAAATAGATTGCATAGAACCAGTCTACAAGAGCTGTTGAGGATTTATGAAAAATAGTTCCAGCAAGAGGACTTACTTGTGTGCCACAGAACTCACAGGAGTAAACTTTCTTACTTTTGATTTTGTAGTGCTTGGTTATTTTCTGACATTTAATACAACTGATACCAGAGGGGAAGCGGATATTCTTAACTTCTTCTAAACAAGTATCTTCGTCTTTGTATTTCTCAAGGAGTGCTTTGTAGGTTAGTTTCTCTACCATACTTACACTTTAGCACAACTATTACGTGATGTCAAGGGATAAGTGCCACCTTTTCTCCTTGACATGTCAGTACATTGTCAGTACAATAGGTGTTTATGTATACTCAAAAACTCTACAAAAATGGCAACTCTGTCGCCGTTACTATTCCAAAAGAGCTCCTCCTCAAACACGAATTGCGTGATGGATCTCAAGTTGTGGTTACCGAACATCCTGACACAGGCGATATTACTATTACTCGCAAAGTCATTGGACGCAAAAAAGTTACTCTGTCTCCAAAGTTCATGAAGTGGCTTGAGAAATTTAATCAGCAATACGGTTCTGCATTAGAAGAACTTGCCCGAAAATAATCCTGTGTTGACCACACGTTTTTTAGCACTCAAATATATTCTGGGTATTCATCATGATCAGATTGAACGGTATGGAGGCAGCCATGGAGTACGTGATAGTGAACTATTGCTTTCAGCATTAGAAAGACCCAAAGCTTCATTTTCTGGGAAATTTTTATATCCAAGAGTGTTTGATAAAGCCGCGGCGCTCGCCCACTCCCTCATTCTCAATCATCCGTTTATTGATGGGAATAAACGGACAGGAATAGTTTCTGCTGCAGCGTTTCTTATGGAAAATGGTTTTTCCCTGGAAACAAAACCTTCGAATCTCATAAGTGTTGCATTGTCTGTTGCTACAAAGAAATGGAATCTGGAACAACTCTCCCACTGGCTAGAGAAAAATTCAAAACGCGCAAAATAAATCCTTTATATTTCCTTTTATTGTTATAATAATCTCCTATGAATATTTCTATTGGAATCGTGGGTCTTCCGAATGTGGGAAAATCAACACTCTTCAATGCGCTTTTAAAAAAACAGGTGGCGTTTGCCGCTAATTATCCGTTTGCAACCATTGAACCAAACGTTGGCGTCATTCCTGTCCCCGACGAACGTCTTCCCGTGCTTGCGAAAATTGTAAATACCCAAACCATTGTTCCGGCTGTCGTTGAATTTTACGATATTGCAGGACTGGTTGCTGGGGCTTCACAGGGGGAAGGACTGGGTAATAAATTCCTCTCACATATCCGTGAGGTAAGCGCAATTGTACACGTTGTACGACTTTTTGAAGACAAAGACGTAGTACACGTGGAAGATACGGTTGATCCAACGCGCGATATGCAAACTATTGAAACCGAACTTCTCCTCGCCGATCTGGGAACACTTCAAAAACAACACGAGCCCAAACAAAATGCAACCAAAGACGAAAAAGTAACCTACGAGGTTGCGAAATTAATGAAGGCAGAGCTTGATCGTGGCATTCCCGCGAGAAATGTCTCTCTCACTGACGAACAGAAAGTTTTAGTAAAACAACTGCACCTTTTAACCATGAAGCCTGTCATCTACGTCTTTAATGTCTCAGAAAAACAGCTGGAAGATCAAAAAGAGATAAAAGAAAAAATAGATGTCATCCTGAACGGCCTGAAAAAATTCGAACCTCCGAGGTCCGAATTGCTCATCGCGCGGAATGACAACCACCTGTATCTCTGTGCGAAACTCGAAAATGACGTTCTCGGCTTTTCTGAGCAGGAGCAGAAAGAGTTCTTGGCGCAATACAATCTTCCTGAAACAGGACTTAACCGTTTAGCAAAAAAAGCATATGAAGTACTTAACCTCATCTCATTTCTCACGGCGGGAGAAAAAGAGGTACGCGCGTGGACCATCACCCGCGGGGTGCAGGCGCCACAAGCTGCCGGTGTAATTCACACAGATTTTGAAAAACATTTTATAAAAGCCGACATCGTCCCCTACCCGCTTTTTGTTGAATCTAAGGGTTGGAATGGGGCTCGGGAACAGGGAAAAGTACAGACCATGGGTCGTGATTACGTGATGAAAGACGGTGATGTCGTGGAATTTAAAATAGGAAACTAATTTTTTCCTATTGCATTTTGTTATAAGCAGTATTATTATCTACTTTAACTTATATAAAATCTTATTACCTCTTTTGCTTGGTAATTAGATTTATTGACTGCACTTTTACAGTTAGGAGGGAGGAACTTTGGAGAGTCAAATTGGGAGAGATTTTTCTTTTCCAGCTTGACTCTTCAAAGGAGAGGCGGACCGCCGTCACAGCATCCACACCAGTTTGCCCGAACTTAAGCTCGGGAGTTCACTGGTAATTCAGTTAATACTGATGTACGGGCTGTTGACGCTCCGTCTTTCACCCAGAAAAGGAGGTGATGCTTTTGAATTGACCCTGTCTCAGTTGTCCCAGTAGTTGGCCGTTTTGTCCGAGTAACGACGGACATGACCTCCGTTCAGATAGAATTTGGACGGTTGTACGCATATTACACTGCAGGGAGATATCAATGGCTTCCTTTGCACGCGCAGGTCCGGGTGGCTTTACCGCCACGATTACGCACGACGCGAACAAGGGCGCGGCGACCAATGGCGACGTGAGCTACGACCTCCTCTCGACCGCCTAAGGACATGTCGTCCACGAGGCACGAGACGGCCTAGCTCTCAGATGGCGCACCCGTAAGGTTGCGCCACCTTCCCTGAGGAAGCCACCATATTGGTTCCTCAGTTACTTTGCCCAAGGTTTCGCGGATGGCCTTGGGTTCGTCGTTCCTTCCCTCCTTCTCTCGCGGAGGGAGAGTCGGGTGAGCTTGTTTTTCAGCGTATCTGTGTCGCAAACACAGAATTGCTGACTTACTAGCACACCCCCTCTCCCTCCAATTTTTTTATTTTTTTCTCCTTATACGGTAGTGGGTCAATTTGAATGAGTCAAATAAATAATATCTTCTATTGCCCATCTTTTCTTTGTTACCCCAGCAGCCATAGCAGGAGTTATCCCTAGAGATCTTTTAAGATTTAAGGTCTTGTGTGGTCTGCAAAAGTTGTAATACATAAAGTGCAGGGCTACTGCATATTCAAGATTTTGTATCTTCTTTGAGAAGGCATTGGTAAGTCTGGTAAACCTTCGCATATTCATTCTCATTGTAAGATTTTGTCTCTCAACATAACTTGTAGAGATTTTGGAGACGTCAGGATTGCCTTGTAATATCTTCTTTTCTGTTCTAATACACTCTGCTGGACTATACCGTTTTTCGCCTTCTGATAGCTGTCCGTAAATCTTGATTACCTGAGCATAATCTATTTCTGATCCAAACGCATCCTCAACTGCCCTAAGATAGGTACCATGTCCATCAGTACTAAGCTGTACACGATTGGATAATCTACCTTTTAAATCTCGTATAAATGTATATGCATGCTCTATATCCCGTAATCCTACTAACCAACTCGGTACAAGTTTTGTATCAGCGTCAATAGCAACCCATGTCCATACATCACCATATCCAAACTGATCTTTGTGTTGTTCTGGTACATTTTTACCCTTGGCATAGCAATAAGACCAGATTTCATCACACTGAATAGTTTTACAGGGAAGGTTACGAAGGACTGCATCCTGATATTCCAAACAAACCTTACCAACACTCTCAAGAAGTCTTGTGACTGTCCCTTTTGCTACCCCTGTTATTCTACAGGTTGCCCTAATTGAGTTCCCTTCTACAAGAGACGACACAACCCCTACCTTCTGCTCAAGAGTTAATGTATACATACCAATATTATACTTGACCGCTCAAGCATTGTCAAGGAGAAGATAGTGCTTAGAACTACCCCTACGTAAGCCCTTTTTTGTCCCACCCTTCTGGGACAGATTATAGAGTTAAATAGGCGTAGGTATTAGGATATTCCTGTGCTATTATCTATTTTAGTATAAATATACGTTCTGTATAATAAGTTGAAATAAATATCTTCTGCCCCACAAACACTAACCACTCAATAACAATAAATAAACAAAAGTAATAAATATAAACTCCTAAAAATATGTCTAAAAAAATAATAACCAACAAACAAAACACAATACTAACCCTACTACTAACATTCAGATTCCTAAACAGTAAACAAATACAACAATTCTTAAGTCATAAAGATCATAGAAGAATAAATGGATGGTTAAAAGACTTAACAGATAAGGGATATATAGATAGAGACTTTACACCAATATACGGAATACTTACAAAACCAGCAGTGTTCAACCTTTCATCCATTGGAAGAAAATATATTAGAGACAACTATCAGGATGTTTCAATGAAGTACCTTGGAAAACTAAGAGAGGACAAGGATAGATCAAAGTCCTTCAGGGTTAAGTGTCAAATAGTTGCCGATCTATACCTAGCTCATTATCCAGACAAAGTTGATAAGTTCATAGAAAAAATGAAGGAGCATCTTACTGATGGATTAATACTTGAAGACAATAAGAACGGTCAATTCTTTACCTCAGCTTTTTATGAAGTACTAGAAGAAATTATTCCTATCTTAAAATTAAAACCCGATGCATATATGTATGATAAAACAAAAGAGGGAATAACCCATTGTGCCTTCTATGTCCTAGATGCATATGTCCCAAGACTCATGCTTCAGTACTTCCTTAAAAATATCTTTACTACCCTTGATGAAGAGTATTGGGAGGAAGATGACATTGAGTCCCTCCAAATATATGTTCTCTGTCCAAACAACATGGTTATTATCTACCTCAGAAGGCTTCTTAAATCGTTCCTAGAGAGGTATTACGGCAAACTCCTCATCTTTCACTTTGCAACCAGAAACCAGTTATCTAAGAGGATTAAAACAAAGTCTGGAAAGACGGGATGGATTACCGTGTCGTCGGAGGATGAGACTGAATAAAAACTTAAGTTATCTAACTCTGAATTGACCTTCTTTCTCTAACCAACTCATAGATACTAAATAGAAAATCCTCAATGTTATTATCATCAATATATCTTGAATCTCTCCCTGCAGAAAAATCTTCATGTCCGTGTAGGTTCAACACATTAAATAGGTGATTGTATAAATCTGCTACCTTATCTGGTTTAAGTCCCGAGACATAACTTGAAAAATCACCTGAATTTCTGCAATATTCTCCTGCATTTACCACAAACAACGACACCTCATAAAAACTATCTGAGATCTCATAGCTAGCTCTACCCGAAATTCCAATATTTACTCTGACATCATCCAACTCTCTTGCCATTTTCTCACAAAGTTCACTAATGATATCCTGTTCACTAGCCAAGTGGGTCTCTAATGCTTCAGATTCAATAACATCTTGTCTGGGATATACTCTTGCCTCTATCTCGTTAGATACAACCCTAACTTTTTTTAAATCTAATAACTCTCGGTATGGAGTTTTGAATCTCTCGTCCTCGTTCCTATCAGGGAATATACAGACTAGTCCTCTTTCTGCACAAAGAGTTTGAACATGCCCATTTCCTCCATCAGAATTATAAACAATAACTGCTCCCTCTTTAGGTAAACGGTGCTCATTCCTATCCATAGTCCAACCATAATTACCTACGATTACTACTACTCCAGCTTTTTCACTATTATCTTCATCACTATCTAAAACAGGAAGTTCTGCATCAGTAACCCCAATTGACGCACCAGAATATGCAGGATCCTCATTAGGAAATTTGATCTCTTGTCCTTGAGTCACAGCAGTAACCGGCAATTCTCTTACCTGTACAACATTAATAGTTGATCCATCAGCCACAAACTCAATCTGAACATCTCCTCCCCATATTCTTTCAATAGTAGAAGTAAGTTGTGCAACTCGTATGGGCATTTCAGGATTTACTCTAAATTGATCAGGTAAGAAATGATGTACAGTGCGAAAAGCATCTTCATTTCTATGAACTTCTAACGCTAAGAAAAAATCTAACTCATTTCTGTTCACAAAATTTCTGCTTGTTTCTGTCGCAAGCTCCATTAATTGAGGCACGCCCATAAGCCTTGAGTTAATATACCCCTGTTGTGATTGACCCATGCCATAACCTCTTGAAGAAACATACTCTTGTATTACTAATCCCATCTCTTCTTCATCAACTCCATAGCGAGATCTATATGCTTGAGCATGTGGACTATCAGTTGAGGTGTAAACTTTTGTTACTGCATCCTTAAATTCATCAAATGTTGCACCAGCATAAACCCTCACTGAATCATAGACTCCAGCACCTGTAATATTTTTCCCATCTTCTGAATACACAGCACTACTTCTTACAATGTAATCTGCTTTAGTATCTACACTATCCTGCCAGTTGTAATCACCCTTAAGACTGTTCGCCCATTCAAAGTACGAATGCAAAAGATCATCTAAAGGTTTTCCTTCTCGCCAAGCACGATAGGAATCAACAGGTACAGCTTGAAATCCAGGAACAGCTATTTTTACATCAAAGAGGCCTTTTCTTAACTTGTTTATATCTGCTGCCAATTCAGATAAAGTTATTAGGTTTGCAGCCTTTGCACCATATTGAAGACGAAGTTGATCAAATCGTTCCCTATCCCTTGAAGGTAATTTCTCCAGCCTTTTTTCAAACGGATATCTGGTTATTGATGCCTCTGCTACACCAATCGCTTCTTCAAGCCTAAAGCCTCCCATTGAAGTGCCTTCTTTTGTTTCGAGGTGAGTAGATATATTTTGTGTTCCACTTAGGTTCTCCCATGTCGGCTCAAGAGGTTCTCTGGAAAATCCTCTATAGAATGAAAAAGAAAAGTTTCCTATATATCCTAATACTTGTTTTTTAAGTTCTAATCCCAGGCGGTATCTCTTTCTTAAATCGCCCTCATTTCGTACTTGTTCAGCTGCTTTTCTTACCTCTCTTTCACCATTGTTAATTTGAATCCTTTCATAAGTAGTTTCTGCAAGTTCTTTTGGATTTAACACTGCGCCCCAGGAAAGCTCTCCAGTTTCATAATCATATTTCTGGACAACACTATCCAGGTATCCGCCTGTATGTGTCACTCCAGCTAAAAGCTTTTCTCTATCTACAGAGATTCCGTATTGAGCAAAAAATCGTTCAGGATTGTCTCCCGCACTATATGTGTCAGATCGTAGTTGTTGTAGGTGACTAAGAGGTAAACTTATTAAATTGTTACTTACAGCTTCAAGAAAATCTATTGAGGGATCAATCATTTGGAGATATAAAGTATTTAATCCTCTTGCACGGATTTTTTCACCCATCTCTCCTTCCTGAAAAGGATCTATATTTTTTCCTAACTCTCCAAACGCTTGTGCTCTTTGTTCTAAAGCCATAGGCAGGATTATATCAAAAGGGGACAAGCAATGAAACTATGGGTTCATTTCTAGTAGTCCAGAATGACTAACCACATAAAAGGCGATGGTAACTCCAAGTAAGTCATAAAATGCTATACTATCCGTATGGGTGATGCAAAACTTGGAAAAATTCTAAAAACAAGATTTACTTTGACCATCGAGCTCTAGCAGCTCTTTTTGCAATTTCCTTTTTTCGTTTTGCACTAAGTTTTTTTGCTCGCGCATGACCACCCACTAATCCACCAAGTCTTCCCAACGCCACTGCAGCAGGGTTTTTCTCTTCTGTAGTTTTGTTGGCTATTTTATGAGCGAGTTTGTTTATATCCATGAAGAAATAATATCAGACTCTTGCATAAGCAGTCAAGCAAGTTTTGTCTTAAATTCAAATTGACCCACTACCCCTTATACTATCTTCTTGACTTCATGTAAAAGTAGTACTATTATTGACCATAACTTATATAAAATCTTATTGCCTTTTTGCATGGTAATCAGATTTTTGTAATGTACTTTTATATTTAGGAGGAAGGAATCTTGAAAGATTCTATTTTGGATCCTAGATCTAGTTTTCAGAGTCGAATCTTTCAAGAAAGGAGGTAAAATGACAGGCCATCGCATTGTCTTTTCGTTGCGACGATTGGCGCGACGATTCTGGTCGGCGTGTCCCACTGTGTTCGTGGCATCTGCCACATCAAGACACTCTTCAGTACCAGCAGTTCGTACATGGCCGCGACGTAGTCGACATGTAGTGATTTCTGGTAGACGAAAGCACGGACGTATCCTGCAACCGTGCGTCTACCCTCTCCTTTGTCTGACTGTATTTTGTCCCTAAGCAGAAAGGGAGTTGTCTCCGTGTTCCGTCTGATGGTCCAGTGACGCGGATCGATTGAACCTCTATTGAGTTCCCTTAGGAGGAACTTATGACCCGGTCTCAAGGGTTCACGTGACACGGCAAGTCGGCTTTTCGTCAATTGCGGTCAATCGCCCGACCGCTGACGACGTCGGTGCCAACGACAGGCGCCTGTGCCGCTCTTGACCCTCGCGCTTCAACTCGACCGACGACTCGACCGAGTAGTCGAGCCTGACCTCGGTCAGCGCGAGTAGTTCCTCTCCTGAACGTGGCACTTAGTTGGACCGCGTTCAGGAGTCTCTGACCATCCTCCTACTGGGGGAGGTAAATTAGGATAAGATGCTGCTTGGGTTGTGGAGTCGCCTGACCCTCCACTCTCCTTGCAGCTTGCCTGTCCTTCTTTACCTCCCCATTTTTTTACCACTCTTCATTTTTCTCCCATTTGCTATTTTGACCCTTCTCTAGTATCATATTCCCTAATATCTTATAGAAATTCTCCCGCCGGAGTACACGCCCTGGCGCAAGAGAGTCTCTATCAGGCGCACATTTCCAATACGGAAGGAGGTGATGGAGGAAATTTCAGGCGTTTCCCCTCGCGAAATTCTGTCCTATAAAAAAACGAAAGGGTAGACTTGTGGGAACCCCATCCATGCCGACGCAGTTTTCCAGCACCCTAGGGTGCGATTGTGCCGTTATCCAAGCCGAGCAGGGTACTATTGACTACGGACCCGGCAGAAGGACCATTGTCACCGTGAGGAAAGTTCTGCCTGTCGGCGACCGACCGCCACTCACCCTTGCTAAGCTCACCGAGCTATTTGAGCGCAATCAAGGACTGCCGCCGCAACGGCCGCCAAGTCAGCAAGTTGTCGACGCCAACAGATCCTCCAGCCGGGATGAAAAGATACCCATCCAGATGCGTGTCCCATCACGCAAACCGCCGGCCAACCTGACGGTGAACTAGCCGTCCAACCGTATCCCGGGTGGAGTCGTTGGGGAGCACGCTCGCTTCCCTCCTTCTCCACCCACTTTTTTCACTTGATTTTTCCTATAGTATTTTATATAATTGTTCTAATCAACGTCTATTTTTTTTGCATAAGATAGACTTTTCTTTTTTTGTACTTTTACAAATAGTTTAGGTTTAACCCCTTCTGGCTATCGCTGTGGAGATAACGCTTAGGTTATCTTCAGACTGATAGCCATAAAAGAAGGGAGGTGATAAAGCGTGTTCGCATATCTTGGATTTCTTGTAAATGGTAACGCGACTTCTTTGCCGCGCATTTCTCAACCTCGTAGGTGGTGGGGTAGTTGGTTTCCTGTTTTTCTCCCTCGTAATGGGAGGTGCAAAGAGCTCAAAGAGCCTTAGCGCTCGCAGAAAAACAGCCGCCATTTAAATGCCCACCCCCATCGGAGAGGCGGCGTCGGCGTCTTCGCATAATGCGTCATGTTACGCGCGAGGCCGCCTCTCAATTCATCCCGACGACAGTGTCCAATGAAAGGAGAACAGATGACAGGTTCCACCATGACAGCAGACACCGCCAGATCGAGGTCGCCCGCCATCGCGCGGCCGGCCAAAGTGTATTCGAGCAATAACGAGATCGTCGAAATCCCCGACGACGTCGGCGCGATCGCCACCAGCCCGGCGGCCAATCTGACGCCGCCGTCCGACACGAAGCCGGTCGCCACCGCGACGACCTGAGCCTCGTCCGGCGCGTTCGCCGAATCAAATTTGTTAGCGAGGTGAAGCCCATGCTAAAATAAAAACCTAAACTTACCTGAGGGTAGGGCGAATTCGGCGCAGTCCATGCGCCGATCCAACCCCCCTCAGGTCTTTTTTTCTCCCCCCTTTTTCCGCTTCCCCCTTTCCCCTTTTAATCTCCTGTATAATACCTAATTAATTCACTTGCACTTTTACACGGGTTTTGTGACTGAAAATATAGTTCGGAGTTTGTAGTTCATATAAGTGAGCGAATAATTTCGCCTGTGAACTTCGAGCTGCGAACTATATGGGAGGTTACATGAAACCCGAACCAAAGACTTGATGCACAAGGCTTTCTCATTTCCAAACCCAATTTTACGCATGAGGAGAATATCAGCATGCAACTATCATCGCCACCCCGCAGGCATCCTGACACAGACTGGATCGTTGAAGGATCACGGGAGGATTTCTGGGAAAAGTGGACAGCCTATCGACCGCCGACCGAGCGAGTCATTCCAATTTCTGGCGGAGACGCTATTCCGGTCGGCTTGCATGTCGGTCAGCGTACTACATGGCGCGCACAGGGAGCTGAGTAAATGGCTATGAAGATATCTCGCCACGGCACCGCAAATACGGCTGCTCGCCTGAGAATTCGCAGGATCGCCTTGGTTAAAGCCGCTCACGCTCGACGTCGCGGGGCCCGCGCTCCGGCAACTGCGCTCGTATCCGTTACTGATCCGTACGAGTCGTCACTGCATCCGCCGGTCCAAAAATCACGGGCAATCGGGTTCTAGGTCGCACCAAGTCTCACTACCCAGAGGAAGGGACACGATGGATTCGCTGCGCATCAGCCGCAGCACTGATCCCCCATCAGTTACATCCAATCTTCCCTTCCTCTCTTTTTCCTCTTGCATTTTCATACAGTATATGATTAAATCATTTATCAGATGATAAACTATCTCATAGATATATTTATTACCTTCTTTATGTTCCCCACTCGTGGGGCTTACCTTACCATGCGGTAAGGCCTGGACTTGCCATAAGCCGCAACCAGCCAGAGCAAAACCGCAGCACATTTACAACTAGGTTATAGGGATTAAAAGCGCAATCTTGGATGATGGATGTTAGATGCTAGATGTCAGATCAGTATGTGACACCCATCATCCAAGATAAAAAAGGAGGTAGGAGAATTGTTCCGACTGGAGAGATGATTTTCTCGCGAATCGTCCAGCATTGCAAAAACGTTGTCCAATAAAATGAGAGGTAAAGGCATCGTGCATCTACTAGTACAACCCAGCATCCCCCAAACCAGGGGCGTCACCTATGCGTACGGGATCACAGATGCGCCCAATCCGGACAATGTCTTGATCGACGGCTCATACCACAGTCCCACCAAGGATCGTCGATCGATATCGACTCGTCCGCCTGTCACGACGCGACCTCTTCCAAAGGTTAGCTAGCGTGTGAACTCGAAACCAGACAATGGCGTCTGGTTTCAAAAATAAATTAGTAGAGTCGTTCCCGCATGTCTTCACGTAAGCACATCATGCAAGCTCTGCGTCGCGCTGACAAAAAACTTCCGCAACCTAACTCATCGGTAACATCGTGGGGAATACGAGGTACCCACCTCCATGTACCCAATGATGGGTCAACTGAGAAAAATAACGGTGGGAGGCCCAAACCCCCCTAATCCCTAGACCTAAGTACCTTAACAAACAGGGGTATAGTTTCGCATGGAGGCGCACAGTGACTCACTGTCGTGACCCGCCGGCCTAGTTTCTCAGTGGCAAAACTCCCTGAGAGGAATCACGTGTCCTCAGACGGCGACGAACGTCTGAGGGCTACCGGTCCCGACGGGCGCTCACATGCACGCGGGGGATATGAGTGGGCTCCAACCCCACGTATATTGCTCCGAACTTGTGAGCGTCCGTCACCTTTTTTCTCTTTTCCCATACCCCTGTTTTATTTTCTTCAACTCTTCCAATAATTTTGCAATTTATCTTTCCCTCCTGTATACTAGGTCATTATCCCATAGCAATCATGTTCAGGGTAACGCTTCCTGATACACGGTTGCAGCACTTTTATAACACGATTGAATTCAACTACTATTAGACTGCGATGTGTGGTTTACACCCAAACCATAGATTGCAGTCTAATAAAGGAGGATACAGATGTCTGAACCAAAGAATTAAGTCGCCCGCAATCTCGCTGATCTCGATGACCCAAATTTTCAAAAGCGCATGGCAATCCCCAGTAACCAAGAAAAAATGAGGAAAGCTATGCAAAAAAACATGAGTATTCCACGATACGACGAAGAACCAGTCGGCATCCACAGAGTCAGTGCCACGGACCGGCTTGTCAGGGTGCCATTCTTTGACGTTGATGGGAAGCCGGTAGACGAATCAGCTACACCCAAACCAACCCCGCCGCGTCGCGAACTCCCCCTCGCCGATGGTGCGCATACACCACCATTTCGCTACGGAGGGGTCTACTTTCCCTCCTCGGCTCGTCACCGTAGCTTGGGGGATTAGAACCTCCTAGTTGAATTCCTTCGTCAAACCTAGAGCCAGGGTATCGGTGAATTGATGTAAGAGGTCTAAACAAGAGAAACCGCAAGCTGTTGAGGCTCCCCTCTACAACTACAGCGGATTTCCCGTTCTCCCTCTTCCCTTCTTCTCACCGATACCCTATTTTTTTCTCACCCACTTCACATAAATCGCCCAGAAGCGAATTGCGGAAAAAAATGAAAATACAAATCCCTGCCAAGAATCTAAGAATCCTTTGTGGCGAATATAGCTACTGAAAAACCAACTAATAGGTTTAATGAATAAGTATTCGATGATATTCGGAGTTTTGTGTTCTTTTACTAACATTGCTGCGTCCAAATTCGTGTACCGCTGCCAACGCGTAAGGTAGCGACGAAATGACGGGTCGGCGTAGTGTAAAATAGGGCTCTGCAAGTGTCCAACTTCCCCTTTTACCTCCACATTTTCATGTATTGATTTACAGGGAAAATGCGCCACCCCGTTTTTATAGAGGCGAATCGTGTAATCCGGATACACCCCACCTTTCATTAAGAAACGGCCGAGGAAATAGTTTTTTCTGGGTATCCAGTATCCTACTTTGTCATCCCGAGCGAAGTCGAGGGATCTCTCGCGCATGCGAGACCCGGCATTCGCCGGAGATTTCTCGGCTACGCTCGAAATGACAGCTTTGATTTCCTTTTTCAACTCTTCAGAAATGACCTCATCAGCATCCAACTGCAAAATCCACTCTCCCCCCGCCTGCTCAAGCGCCTTTTGCTTATTAATGTGAAACATTTGCGGGTTTTCAGCGTTAAAAACCTTTACTTTATCACCATACTGTTTTGCTTTCTCAACAGTACGATCGGTTGACCCGCCGTCCATGATAATAACTTCGTCCACAAAGTCGTAGGCAGAATCAAGAGGATAATGAATGAAGTTTTCTTCATTAAACGTCGCAATGCAGAGTGATAATTTCATCAAGATCTATTATATAATATCCCCATGATACAAACCGTAATCTCACTCCTTGCAACACTCACCCTCATGGGCGACACACTTATTATTATCACCCTCCTTCTCATTGTTGGTTCTTTTTTTAAACTCAAATTACTCCACCAAGTAAAAAAATCACTGAGCACCTACAACTACTATTTTGTGTTCATAATCAGCCTCATTGCAACATTGGGAAGCCTCTTTTTTTCAGAAGTTGCCCACCTTACGCCCTGCCTCCTCTGCTGGTACCAACGGATTTTTATGTATCCCCAACCTCTGCTTCTCTACATGGCATTCATGCGTATTGAAAAAACCCTTACCCCCTATTTAATCCTCATGAATACTGTTGGGGCAATTATCGCTCTCTACCATATCATCATTCAACACATGCCCAATCTGTCCATTCTCCCCTGCCGAATGGGCGAGGTCTCCTGTACTACCGTTCAAACAGCATGGTATGGCTATATCACAATTCCCGTCATGGCCTTCACCGCTTTCACGTTGAATATTTTATTACTAACGTTATTTAATCAGAAAACTAAACGGTCATCTTGAGCGTATGTTAAAAATTGTTTCCGTTCCCAACTCAGTACTTACCTCACCCGCGCAAAACGTTGCGATTATTGATGAAAAAATCAAAAAACTCGTATATGACATGGAAGAAACACTTATTGCACAAGTTGACCCCCAAGGCGTCGGACTTGCCGCACCCCAGGTTGGTGAGTCGCTACAGCTTTTTATCATAAAACCGAGCGCCAAATCTCCGTCCGAAGTCTTCATAAATCCAAAAATTCTCGAGATAGTTTCCCTGAACCCCGATCTGAAAACCACCAGTAAAAATAAGAAAAACAAATTAGAGGGCTGCCTCTCCATCCCCCGCATCTGGAGCCCCGTGAAACGGCCCAACAAAGTGAGGCTCGAATATCAAGACTTAACAGGAAAGAAAAAAACACTCTGGTTTACCGGCTTAAAAAGTATTATTGTCCAGCATGAAGTTGATCACCTGCAGGGAGTTCTCTTTACCCAGCGTGCTCTCGAACAAGGCACACAGCTTTTCGAGGAAAAAGACGGAGAGTTTGTGAAAATTACCAATATCTGAGCAAGGTGCACTAAATTTTTTCTTTTTCACTGAGTCCCATACAAATCTGTTCGAATTGGAAAAGGAAAAATTTATGTGTGCAAGCAAAGAGATTTTAAACGGCCTGATGAACCTGGGGTTTTGCCACTGTTTTATAGTTCATGAGCGTGAGAAATGGCTTAACTCCCTCAGAAGTGTCTTTACGTATTCGTTTTAAACATTTTGTACATAATTTTACCCGTACCATCTTACCTTCTACATTAATCTCAACCGGTTGGAGGTTAGGTTCAAAGATACGCTGTGTTTTAGGAGCTCTTTTTTTCCAGCGTCCACCCGCAACACCGCGGTGATGGGTATGAGAGTGACCATATATGACGCCTTTTCCACAATGATAGCAGTGCATAGTTGAGTAAATATGATATCATAGAACTAGTTTAAATTCAATGCTTCCCACACTATTCCAGAATCCAATCGTATTTGTGTTCTATATTGTCAACCTCATTGTGGCAGTAACCATTCATGAGTTCGCTCATGCATGGGCCGCAGACAAACTGGGTGATCCCACTCCCCGCCTCCAAGGGAGGCTTACCTTAAATCCACTCTCTCATCTTGATCCTGTCGGCAGTATTCTTATTTTACTCGCTGGAATTGGGTGGGGAAAGCCCGTAGTATTTGATCCTTACAATCTCCGCAACCCTCGAAAAGATGCAGCAATTATTTCTTTTGCCGGACCCTGTACGAACTTTATATTAGCAATGGTACTATCTATACTCCTTAAACTGTTCACACAATTTCATATTTTGAATGAGAGTACTATAGGATCTGGGTCAATTTATTTATTTATTTTCTCTGCTGTCCTTCTTAATGTTACTCTCGGTTTATTTAACCTCATTCCGATTCATCCCTTAGATGGGTTTAAGATTGTGGGTGGCTTACTTTCACGAGAGCGTGCGCAGGAATGGTATCAACTTGAGCGCTATGGCCTCATCTTCCTCCTTGCACTTTTCATACCACTGGGAAATGGATCTATGCTCGACATTATTCTCCATCCCCTCACAAGCTTTGTTCTTTCATTGCTACTCCCTGGGGGAACATTGTAGAAGTTTACCGACTACTTGAAGTTGCAGCCTGTGTAGGTGTTACTTTCGCCACACATTTAAAATAATCTGAGGCCAAGCACCCTTTCCCGATTTTCGCTTTCACCTCGCTACAGTTCGTAATGGTTGCGCAGTTAATTGGTACAGATGTGGGTCCTTGCTCGAGAACAATAGTCGCAACGGGTGAAGGTTTGACTGAGGAAGTGGGCGCTGGGGCCGTACTCTTTGCCGGAGTTTTGTCTGTGCTTTTTGTAGTAAATGTCCATGGCACCCCACCATTATCATACTTTTTATCAGCGATACGAATCTGAAAATAGTAGGTGGTTGTGGGTGAAAGGAGGGTAAGGTCAACATTATGCGATTTTGTCTTTTGTCCTTCAGGAGCAAAAAAATTTAAGGCTGTTGAAGTTGTCCCATACTCCACTACCCCTTGATTGTCTTCGCCCGTTGACCAAGAAATCTTGGTACCATTTGCCGAAATGTCAGACACTACCACGTCGCGTGGCGCAATATCTTCCGCCCGAGAGAACGCACTCTGAAAGAGTTTGAATCCTACAATAATAACGACAATCCCAATGACCGTGCCGATTAAAACGGTGGTGAGACGGGTGAGATGACTTTGTGTGTGCATAGATCTAGAAAAATTATAGCAATAATTTTACCCCAAAACCTACTATAACAAGAATTGTCCCAAACATTCCCATCGTACCGATGTTTGACGCGATCCCAGACTGAGGCAACTTACTGGCCTGGGTGGGTACTGATGTTGCAGTAAGAGCGCCTTTTGTAGTATCTCCTCCTCCACCAATAGTAACTACTGATTGACCATTGCTACTACACTGCACCACATCTGTTGAGTTTGCGTCATTTTTATTAACATTCGTATCGGTGGTTGAGCCTTGGGTACAATCATATTTTAATGTGGCCGTACCATTCGCTTTTGCTTTAAATGTCATTGTCGCAAGAGTTCCCATACCCGTCTTTGCGGTTGCCGGATCATCCACCAAAGCGCCCACATATGCTTTGCCCGATTGCGTTAAACTCTGTGAAACGGTGGGAAACAAAGTCCCTTTGCTCACGCTCACTACGTCAAGGAGTGACGGATCATACAGCACGTAGGCGTCAACGGAAGTAACAGTGTCTGAACCTAAGTTCGCGTTCAGTTTTACATCAAACGTCTGACCTACCGTTGTTGAGACTGTTACCGGATCAAATTGCAGACTTGCGGCAAACGCAGAATTCACCAAAGGCGCTAGAAAGGAGAAAATGCCAATAGAAAATAGACAGAGAACTAGTTTACTCATTTTTTTAATGATATGGGAATTTGGATGCAATGTCAATTGCTTAGCATTATTGAACTCGCACCGTAATCCCCTGTACTCCGCCCAAAATATCTTTACTCGTCTCGTCTATAAGGTTTGAGTCACGAGTGCTCGCAGGCACAAAATCAAGACTAAACTGTAGAGTGCCGCTCGATTTTGGTTGAAACACAAACTCAGCAAGCGCGGTATCGGTAAACGGCGTATTTGAAACGTTAAGCTTTCGCACTGCGGTTATTGCGGCAGCACTGGCTGTTTTATCAGGAAACGCCTGAAAATCATCGAGTAAGCTTTTACTACTTACGAACGAAGCGCTATTTGGATCATACTTTACCACCACATCATACCCTGCAATGGGTTGACCTGCAGAGTTGGCAACCACAACAAGGGTAATAGGTTGACCAACAGAAAAAAGTGACTCACCAGTTTTAGTCTTGAGGAGTAACCGACCCGGTCCGAGGGTGAAGGGAGGTGCGGGTGGCACTGAGACGGTTTTAGCCGCTTGCGGTGAAAAAAGTCTGGCTCTCAACCCGAAAAATATCAAAAGAAGTACTACGACTCCCACTGCGCCGAAAAAAATAAGACGCACATACTGCTTATGTCCTGTATATTCCATACTATTCATCATACCGATTTGATAACGAGAAAATCATTAGAGAAAAATCTTGACCATTCACTACGCCATCAAGATTAATATCAGCTGCACCCCGCGCCTCAAGGTCATTTTTTCCAATATTATTCCTAACAATCGTCAAGTCAGTAGAATTTATCACACCGTCCTGATTTAAATCTCCTGCAAGGAGAGTAATTCCGGTAAAGTCGAGATCGTTATTACCCGTAGTAAGAGTAACGAGGCGGTCTGATGATAAAAGACCTGCGGGACAAATATATTTGCCAGTTTCACTCTCTGTTGGTTTATTGGTGCAAATTTTCTTCTGTAAGTGTTTGGGACCTTTTATAGCAATGCCATATGAACCTGGTATCACCGTAAGATTTTTACTTCCACTCCATGTACCATCATTATTCGCAACAAAGTCAACAAAAAACGGATCAACCAGTAATGATGGAATAAAAATTCGCACTCTCAAATTAGGAATATTTTCTGGTTTGCTGGTTATTCCCTGAAACTTCACTTTGAAATTTAAGGTCGCATTACCACTTCCCGCAGGTAAAGTTGGCGTCGGAGTTGGTGTTCCATTCACATTGCCGCTGAAGGTAAATGCACCCTCATCAACTGTTCCCAAATCGTAGAAATAACCAGTAACCGGACCTACCATTTGGTACTCACCACTACCTTTTTTTACTTTGAGCTTTCCTTGCCCTGCCTGCGTTGCTTTCACTACCACCCGTACTCTGTAGGCAGCGGGAATATTTGCAGTCGGCGTATCATTATTCATCACAATGGTTCGTCGCGTACCACTTGATTCATCTCGGAGGTTATTGATAAGAGTTGAAGTACCATCCGCCGCGTTTACTATATTGCGTACGCTTGCAATGGTAAGCACTCCCTCAGCTTTAAAGTCAAGATCAATGCCTGAAATTTTATTAGCCGTATCTGCAGGCTGAATAGTAACATCTATTGCTTTTTCCTGATTTACTGCAACCTCTCCGGTCTTTTCTGAAAAGGTAATATTTACCTTTGGCTGCTCTGCTTTTGAACGGTAGACGTATTTATTCACATACCACCAAAACCCCATGGTACTCACCACAAGGAGTAGCCCTATTGCAATGATTTTATAGTTTTTGTGTGTTTTCATTGTTTATTCTGCCGCCAGATCTCATAATCAACTAAGTCGACTTTTCCATCTGCATTGAAATCAGCAGTCGTGGTAGCTGCCTGACCCAGGTACTCATTTTTCCAGATGGTAAAATCTGCCGCGTCCATTTTCCCATCACAGTTAGCATCGCCTTGGGCTTTTTTTGGACAGGTAGGGCGAAATACCCAACAGAGGTTGTTATTAGCGCCTCCAGTTCTTGCACAGTACGCATCCATCTTAGGAGCAGGAGGAGTTGGTCTTATATACGATGGTCCACCAACACCAGCTGCCGGGCCACACACTCCACCGACTGCCGGATTAGTAGATGACATGCAGGGTGTATCGTCTGGGGTAGGAGTGGGGGTTGGATCAGGGCGAAATACCCAACAGAGGTTGTTATTAGCGCCTCCAGTTCTTGCACAGTACGCATCCATCTTGGTATCAGGAGGATCTGGCCTTTTATACGGTGGTCCACCAACACCAGCTGCCGGGCCACACACTCCACCGACTGCCGGATTAGTAGATGACATGCAGGGTGTGTCTTGGATTGTTGGCCCAACTGTAATAGATTTTTGATCGGTTGTGCCAGGCGTGCATTCATTGGTATTTGCCGAATTACAGTAGTATGGCCTTGCGCCTAAAGTATGACGACCTTGGGTGTGTTTCGGATGGTTTGCCGGCCAGACAATACTGCCGGCACCACCCTGATCTAGGGTAGTAAGTTTTTTCTGATAGGACGGCCCATCCTCTTGTCCGTCAACAACAAGATTCACATAATTCGTATCAGGATTTGCATTAAAGTTAATAGTCACATCCTGACTTGTAGTTGGAACCGCAGGAGAAAAATAATCAGTTGCCCAGATAGTGAGACCAGGGCTACGGGCAATAGTAGGAGTGGGAGTTGGATCAGGGCGAAATACCCAACAGAGGTTGTTATTAGCGCCTCCAGTTCTTGCACAGTATGCATCCATCTCAGCATCAGGAGGATCTGGCCTTTTATACGGTGGTCCACCAACACCAGCTGCCGGACCACACACACCGCCGACTGCCGGATTAGTAGATGACATGCAAGGTTTTTCTGCGATAACACTCGCTACACTTACTAATAAAACAAATAGTGTAAATACCAGATAGCTAACTATTTTAGTCATGTTAAGTATGATCATAATCATAAGTAACTATTTAATAAATGTCAACAAACATTAGTTTAAATCCATTTGACAAACTAAATCTCATTTACTAGAATGTTTTAAATCAAAATATGTCAGACGCTGTTAAACCAGGTAACAAAGTAGCATTGAACGACCTTCCCGATCTCCTCACTATTCGCGAAGTTGCGCAACTTTTACGCGTCTCACCGCTCACGATAAAACGCTGGGGCAAAAAAGGCAAGCTCCCTGCAATTCGCATCAACTCCCGCGGTGACCGTCGCTACAAAAAAGAGGTCGTCCTCCGTCTCCTCGGTGTTGAAGCCGAAACATGAGTAAATCGTTTATACTTCTCTTATGTCCGAGCGACCACCGTCAAACGAGAATCCTCCCCACTCTCCCTCTGTTGGTTTACACGCCCGTCTTCTCCTCGGTGGCGAAGCCTTGAATCCCCACTTGACTCAACTTCCCATGCTCACCAAAGAAAAACTGGGAAGTCTTACTACCCACAACTACCAACCTTTCCACAGTGCCTCCCAGCGGGAACGAAGTGAGTACTGGAAAAATCAACAAACGCCAAAACACGAACAAAAAAACCAATGGCTTCAGGAAACTACTAAACTATTTACAGACCACAAAACCTATTTTCAAACTGATGAACAAGGGAAGCGGTGGGGCACATTGTATAAGAAGTTAGGGCTTGACACCAATGCAATAACCACTGAAAAGATAGATGAATTCTACCATAAGTATTTTTCTGGATCTAATAACAATTCAAACATTCACCAGTTTGTAAAAGACATTCTCTCTGGCTCGCCCACTCCCACTCAAGTAGATCTAGAAGCTATTGAATGGCTCAGTTCGATGTTTGGCGAAAAGTCTGCCCAGATTGTAAAACATCTCATTCAAGCTGAAGGCCGACTTCAAACAGAACCGGACGCGTTTGTAACGCAGGCAAATGCGCAGACAAACGGCAGACTCGCCATAAATACGCTCACTAAAGAAGACCAGGATCTCCTTGCCTTTGTCTATCAACCCAACCTAAAGTACCAGCGAATTGATACGACAGACGCCGGCGGTAACATTGTGCGAAAATTTCCAGATTTTGAACTCACAGAAGTATTAGATGACCCTGCAACTATTGCACGTTCACTCGTTGCTCACAATCCTTCCTACACTAATACATCCGTTGAAGAACTTACTCGCAAACTCCAACAAGAACAGATAGATTTTAAAGGCTGGCTTGCAAAACATAATCTATCTAATTTTATGGACTCAATTAACCAGAATCTCTCGTCCTACCGCGAATTTTTGCGAAAAAAGTATGGTCTCGCTATCCCTGACCAGATTACGAATCTCCGCGTCATACCGATACACGGCCTCACTGCGAAGTACTATGGAGATCAACCGGGGCGTCTTGCGTTTATGAGTCCGCGCTACCCTGCTATTTTTTTGAATTTTGAGGAAATGAGTAGGCTCGCCTCACAGTTTCAAAAAAAAGATTACACAGAACTAAGTGACGCTGAAATCGGACAGTTAGTGAGCCACTACCTGACCGAAACACACCCCCATGAATACACCCATATCGTGGCAGATATTGCTTATTGGAGCAACCCACCAAATACAATGAGGCCGGGTAAGTTGGGTCTTATGGTACAGAAACCCGATCGACCACGCCTGGATGAACATGGCGCCCTCCGAATGATCAGTCGGGGCACTGGTCTTATGGAAGCGGTCACAGAAAAACTTACGAAAGAATGGATAACCGAGATGGGAAAAACACCCATTGCAATCGCCTACAAAAATGAGCAGGACGTGCTCGACGCACTCATCGACAAGCTCGCAACCGAGGACGGAAAAACAAAAGAGGAAATATTTAAAAAATTTGTCGGCGGATACTTTTCCCCACAAGAATACCGCACCTTAGTCCGATACGTTTCTGGTAAAGAGGAGGGAAAGCCTGCTCGGCGCAAACACTTACTTACCTATGTGTATTCATTCATGGAGTATGAGAGTGAAAAAAATTCCCATAATCCATCCTATCCTATTACTTTGAACTTTATCAAAAACACACTCACCCCTGCTCAAAAACAAGAACTCCAAACTGCTTCACTTGCACTTCCCAAAGAGCTCAAAGCAACATTATTGAAATAACTGTTATACTCAACGTATGTCTGAGGTACCCCCACCCACACCAGATACAGTTGCAAATCCTGAACACGTTCGGTTTAACCCCAACCTCTTTGCCCTCCAAGCCCGCCTCCTTCTGGGCGGTGAGGCATTGAATTCAAAAAATAGAAGCGTACCAGATGTTACAGCCGATCAGTTGAGAGATCGTGCTTCTCGAGACACAACTACCTACACCTATTTGGCAAAAGCTTCAACTAATGAACGGGAAACCTACTGGCAAGAACGGAATGTCGCCCCCGCCGAACAAAAGGCACAATGGGTAAAAGAGGTAACTGATAGTTTCCAGAAGGGAAAGGCATACTTTAAGCAGAATGGCTGGAATCAGGTTTTTTCCCGACTCCAGATAGACGCCGCAACCTTTACCCCCGCTGATGCTGAAAAACTGTACACTACCTACTTTAATGGTCAGACAAAAGAGTCAGAGGTACAGAAATTTATCGGAGATGTGCTGCATCAGTACGCTGACAATCAAGCACAGCTCACACAGGATTTACCCGCCCTACAGTGGCTTGCGAAAATCTTTGGTAACAAAGGATCTGAGGCAATAACCCATCTTACCCTCGCTGAGGCACGAAACACTCTTAAAACTGAGCAGGATTCACTCATCACAAAGTCCAATGAAAAAGGAGAAGAAAATGGTGAGTCTTTCTCCCGTACCAATCGGTTGGAGCAAGAAGAGATCGAGACCTTAGACTACGTATATCAGGGAAAAGAACTTGCCACAAAGCCTCGAGATGAACAACCCACTGCCGAACACCCCGATTGGGAAAAGCTCAGTGGTTCATCCAGAATTAAAGACGAAGAAACTCAGAAAAACGTAAAAAAAATTAGGGAAGTGTTTACGAAATCTGAAGTAGCGGAAAAAGGCCTGCCTGTTTATTATCCAGGCGCAGCAGCAGACATCGTTTTTGCCCTTGCTTTCACCGATGCGACAGATTTTGTATTTGATGACTTTCGGTACATAAAGCGCGATGGAACTCTTGATATTGGAACATGTCCAGATACAGAGCTAACAGCTATTGGCGGAAACATCACTTCTTCTACTACTGAAGGGATCCTCGGTCAAGGAGGTAAGCGAATCATTACCTTTGAATGGGGTGGCAAAACCCGAAAAATCACCATGTACGCTGAAGACGCGAGTCTGTTTTTTCCTGACGAGATTAAAAACGGATCTTCCATGGTTATTATTAAGGCACCATCCGCGGCTGCAAGAGGTGAAACGCCTGAAGAAGTGTATAATGCTGAGCCTCCTGGAACCTTACTATCTCCTGAAATAAAGGCTAAAATATTACAAACTATTGCTGTGGGAGGTTTTTATAACTTATATCCAACTCGTGAATTACCTGCTGAACTTGTGGGCTTTAAAAAAATTATTGATGTGATCGACGAGGAAAAAGAATATCCGCTCTATCAAAAAATTACAGATGAGCAAAACACCGAACCCTATTTACAACTAGATAGTCAATTGTACGACCCTATCTTTACACGAAATGGAGTGAATGGAAGAACCATTAATAACCAGACCTTTGAGGAATTCAAAACATACGTAGATAACACTCGGAAACAAGTTGAGACACTACCTCCTGAAATGAAAGAAAAAGTTATGCCTGCCCTACGAGCCTTACTTGCTTCAGAAACTATTCCTCCTAAAGATAAGGAACGCTTACTAAGATTCGGAGAAAGCTACGGACTCACTAATGAACAAAAAATCAAAGAATATTGGAAACAAATGATCTCTATTGCAGAATCAGTTTTCCCGGAGCTTAAACCGGCTCAATCTCCTAGGCAGGAACCATCGACACGACAAATTGCTGATACGCTTCTCGATTACAGTACTGGACGCGCAAAGAGTGAGCGTATTGATCTTTCTGCGCAGTTTGGACAGCTCGTGACGAGTGTTGAACAAAAGATTACTACCAATCCTGAACTTTTTAAAGATGGCGAACCAACAATTATCCTCTCAGACGTTGCAAAAGAAATGATTAGTCGTATTACATCTCAATCAAATGGTGTTGATCGCGAGCTTGGATTTGCTTTGAGAGGAGTTCCGATCGAAAAGAATGGGAAGGTTGTGTATGTTGCGGCTTTTGCAGTTCCTTCCATGGATTATCAGAGAGCACAAGCGATCGTAACAAATGTCGATCCTACCCTAGAGAAAAATAATGCCACCTACCTTTCGGCAAACACCAATCTCAACACTTACTTCCATAATAGAGGTTTATCTGAACGTGGAGACGCGCTGGCAACGTGTCATACTCATCAGGAACGATTTGGTGAAGGACTCCGAGCTACTCCCTCTCAGCGAGATCTTAATGAAAGCATTCCTGATAATTTACGCACTCAAAATTATATCGTGTGGGGCATTGCTACTATGGCACAGAATAGATTGTATTTCAACCTTTTGGGAAGTGAAAAGAAACAAAACGGCGCAATCGTTCATACTCCTTTGACCATACTCTCATCACAGCAGGTACTATAAACTCCACCAGATACACGAACCTACGAGGTTCGTTTATGATTTAGACCGCAAGGCCGCTTCGCTAGATTCTTCGCTCATCGCTCAGAATGACGTACACTACTCAGCAACAGGGGCTGGGGGAGGAGGCGGGGGCGGAGACAGACTCTCCGAAGGAACAACTGGCGTTTCTCCCATCACAGGAAGCAAATAGGCAGCGCGGAAATTGAGCAGAACTGCAGCGATCTCCTGCTCTAAATTCGGAATTTTATCCATAAAAAATTGATTGAGTTCGTCGTCTGAGGGGTTTTTATCGAGAAGCTCATCCAGTTTTACCTTATCCATGTCAGATAAGAGTTTAATCATCTGTAAATTAATGTCGTTGTTAACTTCCTGGAGAAGTGCAGCTTTGACAAGTTTGATATTCTGATCATTTACCGTTGGGTCTTTCCGATCGCGCACAAGATCATCCACATAGCTCAAAAGTGCGGCCTGATCTGCCATTGCTTTATCTGATGGTGCTTTATTTTGATCCATAATTCTATGGTAGGTTAATTTTTAATCCGTGTCAACTTGTTTCCTCATTCTCCACTTCTCGAATTACTTGTCTGTCCTCACCCTTTTTTATAGCTAATCTGGTATGTATACGAGCTAATGTTACGAGCGAAGCAACCTCTTGATCATTAAATCCCTTTGCTTTTAGTTCTCCCTCATATTTCTTAATAAAATTTTCGTAAATATCGTGATTAGTTATATTATTTTTTTTACCATCTACAGCTGCCTGGCGATATATTTCATTTCTATTCACACCCCGGGCTTCTTCTAGTTCTTCGAGCTTTGGGGCTTCTTGTACAAGCTTTTTATCTTCTGGTGAGGCAGTCCTTAAAAATTCATCCTCCCGCTTTTGGGCCTCCATTTTCACGAAGTGCTCACCAACCGCATTTATTTTTTCTTTATCGTCTTTTAGTTCACCTGTCTTTTTTCCCCATTCTTTTTCGAATTCTTCTTCTTTTAGTTCACCTTTTGCTACTTTTGCAATATCTGCATTCAATTGAGTAAGAAATGCCGCACGTGCGGTTTTATATTCTGCAACCTTTGCGGGATCTGATTTACTTTTTATTTTCTGAAGTTCTGTAGCGACCTCATCAAACTGTTTCTTTTTTTCTACAAGCAGTGCCTTCTCCTCATCAGTTGGATTTTGCTTGTCAGTGAGTGCTTTAATTTCTGCTTGTAACGCAGCTATTTGTGCAACTAATTGTTTTTCTTCCTCACTGGGAGCTGGTTTTACCTTTGTGGTTGGCTTTCCTGCAGCTGCTTTTCCATCAGTTGCCGTGTTTTTTTCTTTCTCTTTCTTTTTCTCCTCGTCTTCAGTTTTTGTAACGGCTGCGGCAGCGGCTGCTGCGCCTTTTGACTCTGACCGTTCAATATTCATGCGGCCAGGAGCAGGTATCACTGGAATCTCTGCACCCGCAACATTAATGTAGGGTACGAGCGGTACGTGAGGTATAGTGAAAAGGCTCACCGGAGGCGGGGTGAGTACATAGGTTTGTGTCTGAATTGTTTTTGTCTCATGAATAGCTTCTTTCAGATCAATAACAGGTACCCCAGCTCCCCCACCACTCACCTGATGTTCTACACCAACAGCACCTGACCCGGTAATTGTCGCAAATGTCTGCATCACATTCCCGCTGTGGGTAAGTCTGCCCGCCTCAATGTAGCCATGTTTTCCATCAACACCAAGCTTGAAAATATTTTGGTGATGGTACAGCTCTGTGGCAATATCTCCGTGATGTGAAGTTGCTTCACTGTCAAGCGCTTTTAATTCTTTTTGATCAATGAGCATGGTGGTAAGCTGACCAATAGTCATATTTGCACCTGCAATCGACGTATTGTCATGAGGATTTAGATGGATCTGTCCCCCAGGCGCAGGTACCCATACTGGTTTGCCCTCGTGACCAGGTAAGCTAAACGCAAACCCTGCCTCATTATTTTTAATAACCTGCTGAACATCTATCGGATTTGGTTGCAATCCAGATTGCGTAGCAGTGTGCATGCCCGACATATCGAGCGTTACCGTACTTGTTTTCGGATCGTACGCTGTTTTAAATAGTAATTCATTGCCTTGTGAACCTGGCTTATCATAGGAATACCATTCACGGTGATCAATTGCATGGCCATGCTTATCCCATTCCACCACTGCTTCGCTTCCATTCACGACTGATGTTTTCGTTTCTCCTGCATTAAACATGAGGGTTAAGTGACTATTCACAGAGTCCGTGCGGTCAATTTTGCCGTTCGCGTCAAAGTGAGCGTTCTGAATGAGCACTAAATCTTTTCCATCACTACCCGTTGTTACTAAATTCCAGTGACCGCTATCTTGCTTCCAGACTGTATGCTCAGGTATTTTAGTTGTGATATTGTGACCATCTACCGTGACGGTTTGATCAACAAGACGATTAGTATCGGGAAGCGTAGTAACTTCTTGTGTTGCAGTAAGAGGAGTACCATGCTCAACAGTAAAACTGTGCAGTGGAGAAGAAGGAGCATTTACCGGAATTGTAGTTCCATGATTATCCGTAAGCATGAGCTCTGTGGTTGAACCACTGGTAACCGTTGTAAAGTGCATGCCATTCATCTCACTCACCTGAGCAGTGCGAACATCCACGAAAAACTCATTACCATTCGCAAGCGTCTGATGGCGAACCCACGGGGAAAGATTTACATCAACGTTGTCTATTTTTTCATGGTGCAGAGGAATATCGGCAACTGGCCATACGGGAGGCTCTACCACAGCCCGTGTGTATAACACGGTCTTTTCCAGTGGGGTGAGATCTGCCACAGGATGGCCATTCACGTCTTTGATCGGTATGTCGCCATGAATCACTTTCCCCCAGTCTTGAATGTGATGGTTAAATCCGTCAAGCGTTAAGCCGTTTGCCGTAAGATGTTGAATCTCAGGGATGACAACGTGTGCCGCCGCAAGGGGCGCGACCATACTCAAACCAGCCAATGGTGAAGCAATCATTGTCTGTACCGCAACCGTCACTCCCCGTTTAATAGAAAGATTGCGAAGCGTACGCTGTTTTGATCGAAGATCTTCACCACGCTTCACTGCAATATTTACATCGGGGTAGAGATTGCGAATCATCTCGTCAACCTCCGGCTTTTGAAGTTTAAGTGCATCTCCTAACCATTTTCGTACAATCTGCGCGTCTGAGGACTCACGCAGTTGCGCTTCAACCAGTACGGTATATTTATCAAACATGCCAAGGTTTGCATTATTCTGGCCATACTGATATCCACCGGCCGCGGTAAAAAGTTGTGCGCCAATCGGTGAGGTTGCGAGTCGAGAAATACCATTGGTTATTGCGCTTTTTAAAGCAAACTTCTCTGCTTCTTCATTTCCCTCTGTGTACTGAATAAAATTTTGTACCTGATAGTTCATTGCACGTGTATTCGAAAGGTCGGTAAGTCGCACCCGTGCTTGTGCTTTTGCAATTTCAGCAAGAAGGGTGCGCGCCTCAGCCTCACTCATCTGCTGACCCTCTTTCATTTTATCGTTAATATTTTTCGTGAGCTCACCAACCCCAACTCTATTTACTAAAACTCGCTCCATTTCTTTTCGAATACGAGCGGTCGCAGGGGTCTCTCGACCTATCGCCGCGTCTTGAGAGGCCTGGAATACCTCTTTCGCGTAACGACCCGTGAAACCAATTCCCGCTATTCGTAGGCCTGATTCTTTCAATCCTGCCACTGCACCTACCCCCGCAATACCACCAACTACACGAGCTGCAGTATTGCCTCCAAAGAGCGCACCTGAAAGAATGACACCACCCGCATACGAACCACCAAAAGTTATGGCGTCTTTGAAGAATACACCTGCGCCCGCAAGAATCCCATTACCAAAGGAAAATTCACGATTCACCAAACGGCGGAGTAAATTTTCCGTGATAAAGTCAACCTCGTGTCTTCCCCGTTTACCGCCCTCCACTCCATTCCCATACATAATTTCAGTAACCTGCCACTCATCCCATACTGTTTGACCATTCGGAGTTTTTTCAGATTTATATCTCGCCCACTCAGCTTTTATATCGTCAGCAAGCGTGAGCATACTAGAGGCTATTTCTGGTACATGTTGAATATCTTTTGCAAAATCACCTCCAACAGTACCTGCTAAATCTCTAAAGTATGTGTTAACTTCTTTCGTAAATTGCAATGCATCGATCGTGCCACTCGCATATTTTTCAATAATATTTTTTACCTGTCGATTTACTTCAGGTTGTCGGTCACCGAGATCGAGTTTTTTTCGAGTCTCGCCTGCGTCGTGGGAAAGAATAAGTCTATTTGCCTGATCAAGAGTCATTCCTGCGGGAATCTGTGCAAATCTGTCGCCAATTTTCGCCTGTTCTGAAAGTATTTTTTTGCTATTAAAATCCATGCCTAATACGGTGCTCCATGTATCAATAGCATTATTGTCAAGCTGCTCCTTTACCCAACGTTTTGCAAAAATCTGCTCCTTATTCTGACCGATGCCCGTGACACCCGTCACGAAACTGCGTACACTCCAGCCAAAACGTTTGAGAACATTTTGACTACCGTACATTTGTCTACCCCCATCATACGCTTTGTCAATAAGAGTGTTGTTGACTTCAAATGGAATACTCCGATCTCCAACTGCGTCTTTTATAATATTTTTGAGACCAACGGCAAACCGCGCGTGTTGCTGGGTAAATACTGTGCGAGCAATACCATTTTGCCAGATCATCTGTATCGGGTGAACTGCACTGCGGATTGCACCACCAAGAATGGGAATTTTGTAGGTAAAACCAAACACTTTATCGCGGAATTTATACCAGCGGTTTTGCGATTTGTTGGTAAGGTCATGAGCGAATGAATGCATGGTCATGTCGGCGGTATTCTCTACTGCTGCATTTTTTAATCCTGCAATACCAATAGTCACTCTTGTTGCTAGAGGTTTTTTTTCTCCTGGTGGAGTTTCCTGTGTCCTTGGTGGGGGTTCATCTTCTTGCTGACGTGGCTTCTCTGGCGGTTGCTCACCTGGAGGCGCAGGTTCTAGATTTCGCCCACCTTCTCCCTCTCTCCCCTGCCCTGGAGCTGGCGGTAATTCACCCGGGCCATTGGGACCATCTGGTTGACCTGGTGGTCGATCGACTCTACTGGCCGCATCAATAGGAGGCTGTGGGTTATCTACAACGGGCGGTCGCGCAGGTGGATTTTCACCCGGCGGCTGATTGCCAGTTACTGGTGGAACCGGGGGTCGAGCTGCAGGAGGAGTAGGAGTTCCTCGAGGTGGAGTAATAACTGGTTGGCGTGGTCCCTGAATCTGTTTTTTCTCAACCACGAGCGTGAGATCTACCTCACCTGGCACTTTAATAGGATCTTTTGCCATTCGTTTAAAATACTCAGCACCTTTCAAGCCATACATAAAAAGGAGTGATTGATTATTACCTTTCAGAAGAATGTTTCGAAGGCGATCGGTGACCGCTTGATTCCCTTTATCAGTGCGCGCCATACCCTGGAAATGCTGCAACGCCTGCTCCATTGCGCCAGGGGTAAGAGTAAGCGCATTTAACTGTCCAATAAGATTTCTCGTGTAAGGCGAAACTGCTTCCAAACTTGTGGAAACACGATGCTCGAGCGCATCCTCCATGTGATTATAAAATTCTCGACGAACGCGCGCGTATACCTCACGGTAGGTAAACCGCTCCTCAGGAGTAGTTGCCCCATCCATATGGCGACGTACTTCTGCAATCACCTCGCGATAAGAGCTTGGTTTATTGTGAAGTTTCAGATCATTTATGATGGTACTTACTTGTGGCTGATTGATCTCAGGAAGAAGTGGCCCAATATCATTATTTCCCAGGTAATCTTCTAAAAAGAGAAATGCTGCCTTGTCTGCCTCAACCTCAGGTGCCCGTACCCCTCTACTCTCAAAGCTAGACATGTATGGCCCCTCGGCAACTCGTACGCTCCCCCGCATTCCCACCTCAGTAAGGACCTCGGAAGTACGCTCTGCAGTGCGGAAATGTGCACGCAGCTGCTCAACTGACTGTGTTCTAAACTGCTGGTTATACCCATGCTGGAGAATTTTATTTGAAGCCTCAGCCACAGTAAGAAGCTGTTCAGGTGCAATATTTGCAACCTCATTCTGTGCGTAAAAGAGGTTAAAAAGTGAGTGGGGATCATACTTGGGATGGGTTAGATCACGCAGCTCCTTTTCCAGTTGAGTAAATACCTTAATTTGATACTCTTCATTGCTCTCCCCCCCACGAGGTACGATATCAAGAATACGCGGGTTATAATGAGCGCCGTCTGGCTGTAAAATCTTATCAACGATCGCTCTCGTCTTCTGATATTCTGCTGTCTGTTGGTACTCAAGTACTGACACACGCTTTCCTCCGGGCATATCAACGATGATAACTCTCTCTTTTCCTTGTGTGGATTCTGGTGGGGCAGGAACGCGCGATTCTGTGGATTGAACAGGAGGTTGTGGTGGTCTATCTATTACGACGGGAGGAACGTTGACATTGGCTGGAACTACATCTGCGGCAGGTAGAGGTGTGGGTCGTTGTGGCGGTTCTACTTTACCTGCAGCAGCCACTGCGGGTTTATCAAGTGACCCTGTACCCCACCCATCTCCCTGTTCCGTATCGTCGAGCAAATTTCTCCCGACTTCATCTGGTTTAGGAGTTGTTTTAGGAGTTACTTCACTTTTATCAGTTGCTGCGATCCCAATACCAATTCCTCCGTCTTGAGTTGAGAATTCATTCGGCCCTAATGGTTCGCTGCGAGTAACCTGCGTCGCTGGGGCAGCAACTGGCACTCCTTCGTCTCGGCGATCTTCCTCTGCACCTCGTCGTACTGCATTACCAATAACTTCTGTGCCTTTTTTAACACCGCTTATAATACCACGACCGATAGTTGCAACCTCTTCTCTGTCTTCACGTGCTCGTCTCTTAGTCCTTTCTACGAATGTCTCGTTTGCTGGCTGTTTCCAATCTATACCCTGTCTCAGATGAGCAAGAAGAGTTCCTAACCGAGTCCCTGTAGGTGCATCGTTTGTCTCTCCTCCTATCACTCCTACCGCCGCCTGTACATCTGCGGCACCTTCTATTGGTCGCAATGTAACGGGTGATAGGGTTGCTGAGTTGTCTGCTGTCTCTCCTGCAGCAGCGGCATAAACATGAGTGGCGTCAGTTGCTGTATTTACAATCTCCTCAACGTTCTTGCTGCCATCGATTTTATCAACGGCGCCTTCTACGCAAAGTACTACTTTATCTCCGGCGGCAAGTCGAGGATTATCTTCAGGTGGTATTATTGTGAGAAAGTCTTCGGCAGAGTGTTGTAATCTATTAATCTGTCCCCCACCATCTTTACTGGCAATCACTACCCGTGTATTTTCTGACTCAACGGACGTGAGGCTGCCATCGCGACCTACGTAAGCAAGTGCTAATTCTGGGCTCATCGTAATGCTTGGATCACGATAAATACTGGCTAACATTTTAATATTCAAAACCCCTAGTTTCATTGCATCCTGGGGAGTAGTTTCTGGGTTCTGCAAGATATAATCGCTCATAATGATCGTTAGGAGCGCACTAAATTCAGCTCGCGCCGCAACATCTCTTCCCATTCCCCCTACACTCATGTACACTCCTGCGTACTTTCCATCAGGTTGCATAAGAAGTTCTTGCATTTTCTGCGGGATCTCCTGAATTTCCTGTGGAGTAATAGTGTGACCTAAAATTGAATCATTGCTGTTTAGCATATTTGCAAGTTGTTCTATACGTTCTTGCTTTTGCTCTGAAGTATTTCTTGCACCGTATAAATCGTTCTCAAGAAATGCGAGCCTCATGTTTCTTCCATCAAAAACTGAGTCGGTTGAGGCTTCCGGAAGCCTTGAAGCAGAATTAGCAGTCCGTAATTTTGTTTCTACTGGTGATGGTCGTTCTTGTTGATCGGACATTTGATTAAAAACCCACTACATAATGGGCTTTCTTCATTCTGATAAATATGCATATAAAAGTCAACACCAATTTGACACTTTTGAAAATTTGCTATTATAGTAACTATACAATGACTGAAAAACATACGCATCATGACCGATCTCCCTCTCATGAAAATATCCCAATTCATCCACCCCTTGTAGGCCTTCAGGCTCGTCTCCTTTTAGGAGGTGACGCACTTGATCCCAACAATACAGATCTCCCTGAAGTAACCGCAGATGGGTTGAGCAATCGCCACCTACGCGACACTACAACTTATAAATACCTGGCGCAGGCATCTACGGAGGAGCGAGCGCGGTATTGGAGTGAGAAAAATATTGCTCCCTCTGAACAGAAAGCGCAATGGATTCAGGATACGGTAAAATCATTTCGTGACGGGAAAGCGTACTTTGATCAGGAAAATTGGCATACGATATTTTCACGACTTGGCATAAACTCAAAAGACTTTACCGAAGCTGCGGCAGAAAAACTTTATGAAAACTATGTCAACCGTGAAACAAAACAATCAGAGACTAAGAAGTTTATAACCAATATACTCAACACGTATTCCAGCACACAAGACCTGGAGCGTGATATGGCTGGAATTGAGTGGTTTGCCAATATTTTCGGCGAGACGGGAGCTCAAGCCGTGGCACAGCTAACTCACGCTGAGGCGCGAAATATTCTCAAAATCGAGCAGGATAAGTTGATTAACGAAGCGAATGAACAATCTAATGGATACTCGCGTGTTAATAGATTAGAAGATAAAGAAACTAAGATTCTCACCTATTTCAATGCTCCCCCTGTTGCTACCACACCACAACCACCTACTCCCCCTCAAGATCTGACACCTGCTATAATTTCTACGCTTGCTCCTCGATCACAACGTACGAGCTTCCCCGCTCCGCGCCGATTAGTGGGTACGGTAGCTGAGGAAAGTTTTGAGATAGAGAGAGCCATCAATCGACGCAATCATGTACTTCCCGCTCCTATTACCGCACGCCGCCCACAACCCCCAACAGAACAACCAACAACAATTTCTCTTCCTGAAGTACTCACTAAAATTCCTCTACAAGTTACGATGAAAGATATTATCACTGCAAATCAAAACGCAGTGGGTTTTGATAAAACAAATGAAGGAATTACCCCAGAAATTGCTGGATTTTTTATAAACCAAGCGAACCAGTTAACTCCCGCAGTAGTCCGCGCACATTTCGAACGCCGGCCCATTGACTTTCTCTTTGCAAATCCTGATGCGTTTCATAGGAGTGAGTCTGATGTTCGCCACAGTATACGATTTGCACAGAGCCGGCTCACTACTCGGCAAGTGGAAGGGTGGCTCACTTCTTCTCCCAATCGACTAAAAATATTAGAAGTAAGCAGTCGAATGTTTGTACCTAAGGTTCGTGAATTTCCTGCAGAAAATCGCTTCAGTGATGAAGTCTATGCATTTTTAGAAAAACATGCCCAATCTATTACTAAGGAAGAAATCATAGCTCATCTGCAGACCAATCCATTAGATGCGCTGAAGTATGATTATAGGTTGCTGGAAACACCCGGTCTTTTCTCAGATGAGGTAAAAGCTGCTATTATCGATACTCTAAAACAATTAGACCAGCAACGCGATACCATAGAGACGTATCTACGTGAAAATCCACAGAATCTTTTTAAGTTTGATTGGTTTTCTATAACGCATCAAAAAACATCGGTATCGCCTGCGGTGCGCGAACGAATTGTGCAAATTGCAAAAGCTTTTGACCTCATTCCTCCCAACTTTCCACCGCCACCTTCTATCCCTCCACCGCGACCACCCTCTCCACCTCCGTTACCTACCCCAACAACTGAACCGATTTCATCACCTCCTGAGGGAGAAGAAAATCGAAATAGCATTGGTCTTGCGAATGTTGTCACTGAATTAACAGCTAACGAAGCATCGGCACAAGCGCATCCAAACGTATCTACTGAGGAAGAAATGCTACGGGCACAAATAGAAATGTTACAAAGAGATGGGGAAAGAAGCCAGAGAAGAAATAGACGAGTAAACAATGAGGCTGGGGATCAAGCTCGAGAGAAGAGAGACGCCCTGGACGAAACTTAATGTCCCTGCTGTCCCCCACCACTCAACCCTTCTTTTGAGGCATTGTAAAAGTAGAAAAGCAATAACCCCAACATGCCAAAACCTGTCTTTCTTAAAAGATTTAAAAATTCATGAGCCTCCTTGGTAAGGCTCAGAAGACGATCAAATTCTTTAGCCTGATCTTTATTTAATACTCCCTGCATTATCAGACGGTTAAGAAGATTGTCTCGACTCTTCGGGGTGGTACCCGCATCCACCAGTACTGTTTCTAACGTATCCAGGGGTCGCGCAGCCTGTTCAGGAGTCAACTCCTCACCGGCAACTAACGTCGTGAGCGCAACCACCTGATCTGGCACCACGTTCCCATCCTTTTTAATTTCTTTCCGTTCATCAGTAAGTGCCTTTAAATTACTCGCATCGGCTTCTTGCTTTTTTTTCGAAGCCTCAATCATTTTATTATATTCTTTCTTATCAGCGTCAGAAACTCCTGCAAGATCTCTTGCCGCTATGAGCTTCATTACTTCCTGTGAATCTGCCAACATCTGTTCCCTTGCGCCATGAATCTCATAGTCAAAACCCATTGCTTTCTCCTCAGGATCAGAAGAATTTTTCATTTCAGAAAGCTTCTTTCTCGCCTCGCCTACAACCTCGGTGATGAGTTTTGCTTTTTCCTCTAGTCCTTTCAGTTTTGTTTGCGCTTCGGCTGTACTAAGGACGCCTTTTGCTGCCGCATCTTTAATATTCTGCTGTTCTTTGTGAATTACTTTCCGTGAACCCAGTCCAGTTATCATCTCCAATGCTCTACGCGCGAGATTGGGATTTTTAATACCCTTTGCTACAGTCTTTGAATCTTCCGCATCAATTGATGTTATTTTTGGCTCAGCCGCAACCGCCGCCGTTGCTTGCGGGGCTTCAGGAGTGGACGGTGCTGGCGGTTTTACCTCTGTTGCTACCATAGGTGACTAATTAACGATTTTAAATAATAATACCTTCTTCACCATATCCTGTGCCTGGTCATACTTACCGTTTTTGATGAGCTCGGACACGACAGCTAACGCTTTTTTCTCATACTTCTCCTCATACTCACGCATAAGTTTTGAAACAACAGGGGCAAGTTCTGAGTAGGTGTCATCAAGTTTCACCGCGTTCACATACATCTGCTCAAGCGTCATCTCTGGTTTGATGAGGTCGAGGGTGGTTTGGGCAATCTGCTGCACTCGCTCCTTAGGTGTTGCTCCCGCCTCGGCTAGTGTTTGGATAATTTTCAAAACCTCAACCTCAATAAATTTGCGAAATTCTTCGGATCGATTTGCAGGTGATTGCGGTTGGGCGGATGAGGCAGTAGGTACGTTGGTCGCAGGCATATTACTTATTGTAAATCATTCTTTAATAAAAATCCATCATACGAACCTCGTAGGTTCGTGTATCTGATAATTATTTTTTAGGGTTAAGCCATTTTGGGTCCCAATGTCTTGGCACTGCACCTATGGTAATTTTACCAGTACCAGACTGGTACTTTGTCAATTTTGCGTCATGCCCAAGCTTAAACAATCTCTCGTAACTAGCTGCCGCCCTCAATACTTCGTCATTCTGGGGATTTTGCTGTCTCAATTTTTGAACTTCATCACCTTTCGCCTCGTAAATAGCGCTATAAATTCTCCATGCCACGTCTCGAGGAGACAGGCCAGACGTAACCTTCAAGACATCAGAGATAAATGCTTGTGAGTCTAAATTACCACCTGAACGCTTATCAATAAGAAAAGCCAGTGCTTTTGCCTCAGTCTCATCCAGTGGCCGAGCAACCATTTGGTTCACCTTAGCGAGAGTTGCCTGGAATAATTGAGACTTTGCAATAGATTCGTTATCACTCATACGTTCATCTCCCATAGGATGTATTAACTTTCAATACCTAAAAATTCTTTTTCTCGACTGGTAAGAAACTTCCGTAACTCTAACCGTGCTTGATCTGATTTAGCCCTATCTGTATCTGTAAGTGCTTCTAAATTACCAACAAGCACATCCAGTTCCTCAGCCGTAGTTTTGTCTGTGATACCTGATTCAAACATATCGGCAATAGTATCGATATTTTTCACTGCCTCTTGAGGGTTTTTATCAAACTCAGCCAAAAGTCGATTCACGTTAGTGCGTATTGAGAGATCATACGCATGCTCTATTACCTCACGCACATTCGCAAACTCACTTCCTGCCTCCTCAGCAAACTGAGGCGCAATTTCAAATGCGGCATTAGGGGAACTAAACTTAATTGCTTCGGGAAACTTTGCTCCTTTGCGACGAACCGAGTCAAGAGTATATCCGAGATTTCCCATGTCAGCTTTCGATACCCCAAAGTCTTTCATTGCCTTCACAAATGCTTGCGCCTCAATCTTCCCCCCAAACATATCTCCTAAAAGCGCATGAATACGAGACATATGCATATCAACCTTTGGTACAAGTTTACCTTCCTGACGGACCACCCCTACGCGATCAACCACCCCGGTGTACTGACCAAGGGTAGCGTCTACTGTAAACTCATTAAAAAATCGGTCAATTGACTGCACAAACCCCTGCTGCCTATCAGTGCTTCCCTCCTGCCCTGCAATAGCACGCAATTCACCTTTATATTTTTCCATGAGAGCTGGATCTATGATTTTTAATCCTTTATCATTCTCTACTCCAATTGTCTCCATTGCCAACTTTATTTTCAAAAGCACATTTATTGATTCTGGTTTTTCAAAAAATGCAGCTGCTTTTGTTTCAGCCGTAACTCCAAGTGCGTCAACTGTCGAGGTAATGGAGCGAACCAACTCTACGTTAATATCACTCCCTTCTGCAGGTTTACCTTCGTACTCAGACTTAGGGTAACTATGCTGGAGAACAACGTAGCGTAGCGCGTCATACTCGTTTTGACCAAACTTTTCTACATAATACGCTTTGTTTGCTTCTATAAATGCCGTGCTAAAAAGTGGATGATCTTTTGACGCCTCAAACCCTTTTTTCGCCTGCGCTGCGCCCGTTGCATATCCCAGGTCATGGTCATACATGTTCTGACGGATAAGCAGCATATCACGATCAGATACTGCAACTCCATTCGCCTGTAAATCAGCAACCATTTGTTCTGCAAACTTTACATTCCCGCGCAGCAGATGTTTATTTCCATGATCTGAACCTGAGAACATATGCTTGTCCATTTTAATCTGATAGGCAAGTTTCCGAGCATTGTCGCGTGACACCTCATAGACTCTCGTCGGGCTCGCATCTGCATATACCTTTTGGTACAACGCAGTAAATTTACCCATTTCAGTCTGCACATCTACTACTTCCTCTTGCGTCATAAATCCTTTTTCTACAAAGCCGGCAAGTTCTTGCTGAATGCGCGGCATCACTTCTGCGGCAGTTGCAGGAGGATTATCAATGGTGGGTGAAACCTCAAGTTGATGCACGATATCGGCGCCAATTGCCGCGGGGTCAACCACTCCTTCTTTCACTTTCTGCTCTAAACCAGTGTATGCCTGCTCCTGCGCTACCTCATGCTGCGCAACTGTCATCTCATCCGTGTGATTACTATTCACGAGTCCTTTTTTCCCGTACTGCTCAGGTCCAACTTTTGCGGGATCCCGTAGCGCACTGAGGTGATCTGCCGAAGCATCTGTTTTCAAATGAGTTCCCCCTATTACCTCCAGTCCTGCACGAGCTTCTGCGGGTGCTTTGGGTAAATCAGCTTGGGTAAACGCAGGTTTTGCTGCCTCAGGTACTGGAGGTTTAGGAACTTCAATGGGACGTTTTATTTCTGAGGGAAAAAGTGTTGCCGCCGGCATAGTATAACTATATTGCAAAAAAATACATTATGCAATGTTGTACAACGAACCTCGTAGGTTCGTGTATCTGGGCTGGAATTTCAGACGACGAGATTCACGTTTTTTTAGGTCTACCATATAAATAATCAGAATTATGTGCAATGCGTAGAGAAAAAACAAGTTGTATACTTGAGTTTATGTCTTGTCCGAATTGTAAGGAAGAATTGCAGGAGCAGATTACTGATGGGCAAACAATATGGCACTGTAAAAATTGTGGTGGCACCTTTTTTGAGGAAAATGGTATCAATCGCATCAGTATTTCTACTGCAGAAAAACTGAGCCAGGATAAGCAGAGTGAAGAAATTTTGTCTGAAGCAAAACTGTGTCCGCGCGATCACACTCCCCTTACCGTAATTAATCACTCCGAGGCCGTACCAACCACCGTTACCCTTCTCGAATGCGCGACCTGCCACGGAGTATTTACGTATCCTGACGACTTGGTACGCTTTAAACAAGCGCAACTCGCAAAAATTCAGTATTTTAAAATATGGAATATCCCCTTGCCAGGCCTCAAATCAGTAATCGTCCTCTCCGTTGCCCTATTTGCCTCAGCATTTCTTCTTTCAACATTTTTTAATCAGCAACTTACCCCAACCCAGGCTGAGGATGTGGTAAAAAACGTCCATATTTCGCAATCAAATCGCTACCTCTTCATCTCATTTCGCACTACCATACCAGTAATGTCCCGCATCGTATTCACCAATACCGCAACTGGTGTGCGCGTCGAGAAACAAATGCAGACGAATCTCTCAACGCTTCACTACCTCACCGTGACTGAATTTCCCGCACAAACGGTCTCCTATCAGATAATTCTCCGAAGTAAATCAGGTGAGGAGTTCAAGACAAAGGAGACACCACTTAAGCTACAGTAGTGGTATTTCTTTAAAGAGGCTGGTTATGATTTCTTTCTCATTGGGAGTGAAATCTGATAGCACATATCTTTCACCTGAGGGTTTATTTTCGCCTCCCCGGTTTTCCACCCCAATTCTCAAACGCCAAAAATCAGGGGTACCCAACCTCTCTTCAACAGAGCTTAAGCCATTGTGAAGCTTTGGTCCAATTGCCTTTTGAAGTTTGTATTTTCCAAGGAGAATATCGAGGTCGTCATGTACAATATAGACATCGTTAAGCGAAACTTTGTAAAACTGCATAACTCGTTGCACTACCTCACCAGACCTATTCATGAAAAGTTGAGGCTTCAAGAAAATATATTTTTCTTTTTCTCTCGCTATCTCCGCATCAAACTTTTCTGAGTATGCAAACTCTCTTGATTGGTGATCAACAAACATAAAACCAACATTATGTCGGGTATTTTTATACTGATCACCTGGATTTCCCAAGCCTACTATGAGTTTGATAGCATATTATAATTGAATTTCCTGCGAAAATCGTGTAGGCTGTGGCTATGGCTCGTTATATCCCTGACATTGCTTCTCATCGCTGGGTAATTATTGCGCCAAACCGTACTGACCGGCCAGAAGAGACAGGAACACATGCGCAAGAAGATGTTTGTCCGTTTTGTCCCGGCAATGAGCAGCTATCTGCCCCTGAAACATTTCGTCTCGGGGGAGGCGAAAAAGATGGACCGGGTTGGAAAGTGCGCGTTGTACCTAATAAATTTCCTATTACTGACTTCCACGAGGTGATTGTGCATACCCCCGACGAGCACGCTCACCTGGGCACCATGACTCTCCCTGACGTTGAGCTGGTATTTACCGCATACCGTATGCGCTACAATTTTTACCGAGAACGGGGTGAGGTGATGATTTTCTGTAATCACGGTGAACATGCAGGCGCCTCAATTACACACTCCCACTCGCAGCTTGTGGTAACGCCATTTCAGATTACGCTCGACGCACTCTCTCGAGAACCCTTAACGAATGTCGTAAATGAGCATCCTTTGTTCCACATCTACTGCCCTGATTTTTCTCAGTGGCCGTATGAAGTCTGGATTGCGCCTAAAACTGAGAACACAGTTTTTGGTGACACAACTGATAAAGAGCTTACCGAACTATCCCAAATCACCCAGTTAATGTTACGGCGATTAGAGGAAATATATAAACAAGGGGCTAAATGGTTAACGGTACCGTTCGGCTATAATTTTTATATTTACTCTCGCAAAAACTGGTTTTTGCGCATTATTCCCCGCTTTGTCTACCGCGCTGGCTTTGAACTGGGAACTGGATTATCTGTAAATGTAGTTGATCCTGCACAAGCCGCAAAAGAGTTGGCAAAGACATCTTTCACGAGGTAAATAGAAAAACATAACCTAGTATTTAAACTATAGTGACAATGTAAATTGTAATATATGTTTATAGAGTTTAAAGTAGTGTATAATATTCCTTTATATGAATATTGTTCAGCTCACGCAGCGTTTTTATTACGGCCGAGGCCAGGAGGTACACGTCTATAACCTCTCCAATGAACTGGCTAAACTGGGGCATACCATAACTATCTATACCTCAGATCTTGATGCTTCAGACATCTTTCGCAAAGAACTCCATCTTCATCATCGAGTCAAAATCATAACAACAAAAGGCATTACCTTACAGTATCCACCCAATCAGATAGTATTTCCCAATCTTGCGCAAGAACTCCTGCAGCGACAAAAGGTCGATCTTATTCATGCACATGGGGCTATGGCTTACTCCTCCTTGGTAGGCGCAACGGTTGCCAAAACACTAAAAATTCCTTTTATCTATACTCCTCACTTTCACCCCTGGCGCTTCTTTGAACAGCGACCCTATCGCTATACGCGGGAAGCATACGAGCTCATGTTTACGGTACCAATTATCAAGCATTCCACCAAGATGATCGCTGTTTCTCCCTTTGAAAAGGCCTACCTCACTCAGCGCAGAAATATCTCACAGCATAAAATTAAGGTGATCGCAAATGGTATTAATACTTTCTACTACCCGTCTGTCGTTTCTCGACGCGCGGTGCGGCATAGATATCATATTCCTGAAGGAAAAAAATATATTATTACTTTTGGCACCAGCACAGATATGCGCAAAGGTCTTGATCGCGCACTGCGCATTTTTGAGATTGTAAACAAACAGATTCCTGATACCCACCTTATAATTGCGGGCTGGAAATACCACGCAAACCAAGACTACCTAGCACGAATACTTGATTCTATGAAAAGTCGGAAGAACGTCTCAACGGTAGGTTACGTTTCTGAAGAAGACAAAGTGGCATTTATCAAAATGAGTTCTGTACTTGTCTCACCTACCAGTTATGAGGCGTTTGGTATTGTACTGGGTGAGGCAATGCAACTCAGTGTGCCCGTAGTAGTTACCCGAGTTGGGGGTACCCCATTTATTGTGAGACATGGTAAAACCGGCTTTACGGTCGGCTCCTACGATAGTATTCGCAAATTTGCTGAATACACGGTAGATTTAATAAAAGATCGTGAGCTGAGACGCACTATGGGCGAAGAAGGAAAACGGGTAGTGCGCACCTACTTTACCTGGAAAAAAATTGCAAAACAAGTAAATAAACTCTACGAACAGGTACTCCGTGAAGAATAGTAGTAGAACTGCTACAATAAGGTCACCATGAAAAAAATAATCGTGCAGGGCAGACCGTTCAGTGGTCCTCCGTCTGGATTTCGCAACTTTTCAGAACACTTTATTAATCAACTCGCACTCACACAACCCAAATACAATTTTGAGATACTCCTCCCCAAAGACATCGATCGCTCTCAGTTTTCCCTCAGTCCTAACATATCTTTTAAAACCATTACCGCACCCACAACATCTCCTGATTATTTCTCAACGCTCCTCTGGGAAAATACCCTGGCGGCTGAGTATGTACATGAACATGCAGGAGAAATTGCCTACTACTTTTCACCCTATAACTGTCTACCACTTCAGAAATTACCCGTACCTGAGTTTGTGGTACTCCACGATATCGATCTCTGGATCGATCATGGAGTAGTGTGGCCTCCTGAGCGACGTTTTGGATATGCAGTAAAAAAGGAGAGTATACATCGAGCTGACCACGTATTCACAGTCTCTGACTTTTCAAAAAAACAGATTGAGCTGTTTTTTCAGTTATCACCGGAGAAAGTCACTGTTATATATGAGGATATTCACCCTTACTACAAAAATCCACCAGTCACCCATTCCTCAGCAGTACTTACAACCTACAAGCTACAACCCCAAAAGTTCTATTTGTATGTAGGCAGCAATGAACCGAGAAAAAATGTATCTACGCTCCTTACCGCCTACGAGAAGTATATTCGTACTAGTTCTCACCCACTCCCGCTCGTAATCGTTGGCTCAACGAATGAGCGCACCAACTCACTCAGTGGATTTGTCAATAATGAACATATTATTCACATCAACCAAAATCTCTCAACCGCCGACCTCTATGAGCTTTACCATAGCGCCTATGCCTTTATCTATCCAAGCCTGTACGAGGGATTTGGCCTCCAGATTTTAGAAGCACAACATAGTAAATGTCCGCTCCTGGTCTCAGATATTGAAATATTTCACGAGATTGGCGGAGAGGGAGTTGTCTACTTTAATCCTCAAGACGCAAACTCTATCGTCGAAGGAATGATGGGATTAGAAAAAAATCCCCAGCAACGAGAAGATCTTATTATTAAGGGCGCGGCAAACGCACAAAGATATAGTTGGGAAAAAACAATTTATATCTTTATCAACGCTATCCAACCCTCCCTTCCAATATGAAACGCATCGCTGTTGTCTCTTCACTCTACAAACCCACTCGCGCAGACGCAATTGGTGGACAGGAGGTCTGGACTGCTCTCTTTACAGAAGAACTCGGTAAACGTGGTTATATGATTGATCTCTACGGGCTCCCCGGATCTCTTTCCTTGCCAAATATCTCGCTCATTCCTATTCCGCATAGTAGTTTAGATGAGGTAAAATCACATACCCCCCAGCAAGTACCGGAGATACGGAAAAAATACTATGAAGAGGTTTTACACAAACTGCACGAACAGAAATACGACCTTATCTTTGACTCAACCGGTGATAGTACTATCTCATCTCGTTCAGACGTGAAAATTCCTATCGTCATTATCGGCCACCTACCCGTGAACAAGCCCTACCTCGAGCAGTTTCACCACGTATCGCAACCAGAAAATGTATATGTCTCACTTCCGAGTAGGTACCAAAAACAACAAGCTCCGTGGCTGAAACGAACAGTGTTTATACCACATGGCATACCGGTAAATAACTTTACTTTCCTGGAAACGAGTCAGGGAACTGTCTACTGGGTGGGCCGCGTACCGGACGATGATCCAAAAGGCTTACAAGGTGCAATCACTGTTGTAACTTGCGCTCACCGACCGCTTACTGCCTATGCTACTTTTGATCATGAGACCTTTTATACAGAACATTTTAAATCCCAACTTTCGGGTAAAATTACCATTCTCCCCTCAGAAGGAAATTTTTATAAAAACATCACCCCGTCACAACACACACTACTTTTATATCCTATTGTGTGGGAAGAACCATTTGGTTTAGTCCTTCTTGAGTCTATGGCGTGCGGTACTCCGGTTATAGCATTTGCAAAAGGCGCAACTCCTGAAATTATTAAAGATGGGGAAACCGGCTTTATGGTAAATCCGTCAGATGATGATATTCGGGGAGATTGGATCATTAAAAAAACCGGTCTTACTGGGTTGCAGGAAGCAGTAGAAACACTCTATAATCTACCCACTCAAGCGTACCAAACAATGAGAAAAAACTGCCGAGAACAGGTGGAGAAAAATTTTAGTATCGAAAAGATGGTAGATAAGTATGAAGAGTTGTATAAAACTATATGCAATCTATAAACGATATCTTAAAAAGATTTGATCCTCTAGAGGATAAATATGTTTCGCGCGAGTATCAATCGTTTGGAGTGTACCTTTCGGAGAAATTAGAGGATAAAAGCCATAAAAGTCTCTACATTAAACTCTCCAAAACACTCCCCCGCCCCGTACTTGAACAAGCACTTCGGTTTGTGGTAGACGCGAATGCAAAAAATAAGGGTGCACTTTTTATGTGGAAACTCAAAGAAATGGGCATAATTGGCAAACCTAAAAAATAACCAGTACAGCTTGTAAATAAACCTATAATATTATATAATTCCGTTGTACCTTCACAAGTTGTTGCAAAGACAATCACGAATACATCGCACATTCCTTCCGCTTGGAATGTAAGGATGAATTCTGATTGTTTTGAAGGTCATCGCATTCCCATTTTAGCGAAGAGGGAAGCATCATGCAGGGCAAGTTATCCACCACGCTACACGCACATCTCCCCGAACTCGCGGTCGAATATTCTAATACACATCCCGTCTTCTTGCGGATAATCGGGCACGTCTTTCACGCTGATCGCAAAAGATCTCGGCCCTTGGAACCTGAAGAAGCTGTCAATCTCCTTCACAAGATGGTGAGAGACTTTCCCATAACAAGCGACGAGACGCTTTACGAAGATCGTGTGTGGCAAAGCTTTTTCGCCACACTCGCCACAGAATTGGATCTTCTCAAAGCGTTCCTCAATATGCTAGGTCTTAAGAGGCATTCGCCGCTACCTACCCAAAACTAAAGGAGACGATGCGTCTTGGACAGCAGTTCGGGAACCCAACTCACGACAAAAGCTGCGTGGGATTTGTTGGTGCCACATCTGGCTAAAACCAGAAGTATCGCCGTACCCCATTTTCCCCGGCCTTACGTGCATCAACCAATAACCGGTACCTGTATTGTGCAAGATACCGAGGTTGTCGCCAAACGTTTCACAGTGCGAGGAATTCTTTACACCGTCTATAAGGATGGACGAATTGAGGAGCAACCTATGACCTAAAGCAACAACCAGTAATTCTTGGGCGGTTTGTGTGTTTTCCAAAACACAACCCACAAACCGCCCTCTTTTTTTGCAAAAAAATACTCCCAATTTTAACATCTCTCGCCTCTGAACCTTAGAGACAAAAAACGTCCTCGATCGATTAGATCGGGATTGGGAGTTAGAACGACTACCTACGAAACAACTTTGCTGGGAACTGGACAAGCAATCTGACTAGCTTCACGAGCCCGAAGATTATCACATCTCCTCTCTATCCGCATCGGGAAAGAACAACAAAAATCACCGGAACAGCGACGATTGTGAGAATTGGCAGCACAACATGCCAATCTTTCCAGAATGGATCAGCCTGTTTGATTCTTGTAGGCATGCTTCCTCCTGTACTCTAACCATTTTAATGGTATATGCATGACCCACCGACTCCACACTGGATAAGTGTAAATAGTATACCGAATATTATCACGAGTAGGAAAAATGTATCTCCAACCATCAAAGCCACAAAAACCTTCATAATCTCAGCTTCCTCTTTCTATAGCATTCTTTGTGTCAACGTGCGAAGCGGTAGTATAGCAGTGTATGAGTATACTACACACTCGTTAAAAATACCCATACGTCCAATACGCTACACTTCCTATTCCCTTCTCCTCGAGAAATTTCTTCTTTTTTTCCACTGAGTCTTTATCCTCAAACCAGACAATGTGATAGAGAAGATTTTCATCAATATAATCAACCTCTGTCTCCGCAGAAATCTCATCATGCAATACCAAACAGTTTTTCCACTGACAAGAGTCTATAAAACTTTTTTTAATATCCAGGTCACTGAATGCTTTTGCAGGACGAATAGGCTTTTTTGTCTCATCTACTGCCCAGTCGTATCCATACATACCAAAAATAAAACTCAGTTTCTCCTTTGGCACCATGCCAAAATCTTGGACAAGCGATTCTATATCATAGCTATACTTTTCCTGACCTCTGAGGGGAAAATTAGGCCCTGGTTCGCCGCCTGCTTTATGCAGATCGTATGCCATAACCATTATTTCATCCACTGATTGAGAAATCGTTGCAATATCGTACGGTCGTCTGCGATAGAATGTATCGCCATATACGGCAACTGCAAATGACAAATTTTGTCCTCTAGTATGAGTGCTAAAATCTTGAACAAAACTTGTTATTGTGTCTGCCACATCAGTGAGAGGGAGGTTACTTACTTCCAGATCTAAAAGGACTCCAGAGAACTGATAGTTTTTTGCTATATCGAGTGTATCTTGCTCTATTTTTTGCCAACTATCTTTATTTTTAAGAATAGTATTGGCAAGATCGCTGTTAACCATACGCACGGTAAGTAATTTTTTTTGCGATGATAAAACTGCGCTGCGAAATTGTTCCAGATGTTGGTATCCCGCCTCTAATTTGTTAATGCCCTCTATTGTCGGCACAATGCCAAAATAAATAACACGGTCGTAATCAAATACCGAAACTGGCTTTTTCCAATCAGTCCAGTAGGGAATAAAAATTGCAGAGGATTTTTTTACTATCGGTGATTGTTGTAGGGGTGCATCATGATGCACCCCTACGGTCGGGACAGGTTGCGACCCATCCTTACTTTTGTTTTTAACAGTCCCCCACAAAAGAATAATTGTGACAATACTCACCAACAATAATAATAGCGTCTTCCTCATATGACCAAGTAACAATTGTAATATATGCTATACTTTTCTTATGTCGATAAAGCTACCCAAGATCTTTCTCGACTCAGGAGATCCTGCAGAAACCCGCAAAGCAAAAAGCTTGCTCGGTCATCTGGAAGGCCAGACGACCAACCCCTCACTTGTTGCCAAACACCCCGAGGTACAAAAACTCCTTGCCGCTGGCAAAAAATTAAATGAAAAAGATCTGCTCGGTATGTATGAGCAGATTGTGAAGGAAATTGAAAAACAAATTGCAGGCTCAATCTCCGCTGAGGTTTACGCAACCTGGGATACTACTGCCTCAGAAATGCTCGTTCAAGCTGAAAAAATGTACGGCTGGGGCAAACACATGCATATAAAATTTCCAACTATTCCTGAAGGATTAAAAGCGGCACATGAGTTTTCAAAAAAAGGGGGTCGGGTAAACATGACTCTTGTGTTTGACCAAGTGCAAGCTGCCGCAACATACGTTGCAACCCTCCCGACTGACGCTGCCTCACACAAACATCAGCATTTTGTCTCGCCATTTATTGGTCGCTGGGATGATCGAGGTTATAACGGGCTTGATCTCGTAAAAAATATTATCCGCATGTATAAAACGTTTGATAAACAATTTCACCACACTCGTCACCAATCACAGGTACAACTATTAGCCGCCTCCATCCGGTCGCTTCCCCATCTCTACGCCTGTATTTTTATGGAAGCGGATATTGTCACTATTCCCCTCAAACTCATTCAGGCCTGGATTGAAGACTTGCGCTGGATGCCAGATGAGCATTACCGCATTGAAAACAATGGGTTAAAATCAATAGTGTACCAACCGCTGCCCCTTCATAAACAGTACGAAGCGTATAGTATTGAAAAAGTTGAGGGAAGCTTACTCGATGAAGGTCTCAAAAAATTCGCAAGTGATTGGAACAACCTTCTTGAAATCGGATAAATCTGATTTATCCGCTTCCTATTGACAACGCTGTTTTTTTTCTCCATAATGGAAATGTTTTCATGAAAATAACTATCTACACAATTACCGACTGTCCTTTTAGTAAACAGGAAAAAGAATTCCTCGCTTCCCATAACCTCCCCTACGAAGAAAAAAATCTTGAGACAAATAAAGAGTATCTTACTGAGATGCTTGCGGTTTCTAATAATTTTGCAGGCACGCCGGTCACTAAAATTGAAAAAGATGATGGCCAGATCTCAATCTTAAAAGGATTTTCTCCTGATGAATTTACTACAGCGCTGAGTCTTGCCCCGGTTACTACTGCGCCTTCTGTCTCCGAACCAGCTCTCAGTGTTGCCGCAGCGACAATGAACGCACCAGTACAACCTCCGACCCCTCCCACCCCGCCACCAGTTCCCGAGCCACCTATCACACCACCAACACCACCTATTCCAGAAGTTCCTCACATCGAAGAACCTCCTACCGTACCCCCTATCACACAGGAAGCTGCAGCCACAATGGCAGCTCCACAAATTGACGAGCCAATGTCTCCCCCAACACCACCGCCAATGCCTGAACCAAGTACACCACCTATTCCCGCTCCCATTCCTCCCATGTCAACTCCGACCGCTCCACCAGTAGACACAGCAGTAGCAAATGACCGATTAAGTTCTATTTTGCAGAATTTACAAGAGAAAGTAGATACCGTGCCAAGCACTGCACCAGCAAATCCAACCGTCACCACTCCTACAACACCTACACCTCAAACTCCTACCATGCCTGCTATTCCCGAGCCTGATTTTCATTAGGTTCCACAGTAAAATATTGCTCGAGCGCGTGCGCACTTTCCTCTGGAGTTTGTCTGTGAGGAATGTCTTTTGGTTTATCTACAAGATGAAGAACATTACTATCGTCAACGTATTGAAGACAAAATGTGTCGCCGTCTTTAGCGTAGAGTTCACGCGCGATATCACCCTCATTTGGTACAGAAACATATTTATTTTGATCTTGATCATATCGTCTCACCTTTTTTATTTGAATACATTCACCCGGTTTTGCTCCCCGTATAAGTGTTTGATTAGTATCTTTTAAACCGCGCCCTGTGAATCGTCGTACTGCAACATCTCCCGGCTGCAACGGATCGAGACGTTCCTGGTATTGCGAACCATACTGCGACCACGGAATGGGACGTCCTAATTGTAATTTTACTTCTGCTCCATTAGGTAATACTCGCACCACATCAGAATCCTCAAGTACGGTAGCTATACGAGTAATTGATGAACGAAATAATGTGGTTGTACGCTCTTGGGGTGTTTGAGGCCGCTCTCCTGTTGGCGAGGGTGGGGTGTTATCCTGATAGTAATGTCTTTCAGCAGCCATAATTAAGATTCCTCCGTAACTCCTGTTGGATATTGTAACGGAAATTTTTCGTTTTGCAACTTTTGTAGTCTCGCTCGAATCGACTGTTCTGATAAATCCCACTTGCTCGGGTCAATCTGTTCACCATCAAGAATAATTTTTCCAAGCGTAAACTCAGCATCTTTATAACTAAGATTTGCTATCTCCTCGATAAAGCGGATTGCACGACGCCATTCCCTAAGTCGATTCTTAGGCAAAAGAACATGCCACTCAATAACTTGTAAAATGTCATCTATTTGCCTGCTATCAATCTCGGGAATTTGAGGTACATGGCCGTTTGTGGTTACCGGACCTACTACTGTTACTCCGCCACTAATACCGTCACTTTCTACACTTTGCTCACTGCCTGAGAGCGGATTACGTATTCTAAATTTCTTTGCGTTATACACAGAATATTCTAGGTGTACTACCTTCGGTTCTGTCGCCCGTGGCGCTTTATAGGTACTTACTACTACCTTTGGATCGTAGAGCAGGGCTAGATCAGTAGGATTAAGACGTGAAAGATTTACCCCGCCAACTTTTCGCATTGTCATAATCCACCCGATACGTCGGGGTGGATTAATATCAACAGCATATGATTCACCCGATTGCTCACTAATCAATTCCTGTCCAAAACTTTCCATAGCCCGCACATACGCGGTGAATACCTCAGGATTCATCGCTCCTTCTGGGAAGGTAAGCACTGCTTTTGCTCCTGGTTTCATAATTCTACTCATCTGAACATGGGCCTTTACCCGCTCGATATCGTTTACACGCGCCGGAATTGATCCATCTGCCTCCATGAGTTTTGTCCAGTGGTAGATGAAGTTGTAAGTTACCGCATCGTATCCACCTGTTTGCAAGCTCTTTAAGTCTGACGCTCCCTCAACAATAATGTTACCTATTTCCGGATGGCGTTCTTTTGCAACCTTGAGTATTTCTGGATTAATATCTACGTTGTCAACAATAGTTGTCACACCACGACGTGCTATTTTTCTCGCCACCATACAGCTACCAGCTCCCACGTCCGCTACTTTTTCTGGATTATCTTCCAGTAGTATTTTCGTCGCCAACTCAGCATTATTACCAACGAGCCGATACTCGTCATTTCCCTCATCAAAGTAAAACCGTGCAAACATCTCGGCGAATGTTCGACCATCTACCCCTTTTTTTTCCAACTCGTCTTGCACTGCCTCTTCACCCGCTCCTTTGCTGTTTTGAATAATTGTTCTCAAAAAATACTGCCCAACTTGGGGTTCTGCAAGTACAATCCGCCTTGCAGTTGCTCCCCGATCGTAAAGCTCTCTCTGCTCGGGAGTAAGTTCAGCACCCATAAATGTAAGATCAGAGATGAGTTGTTTGAGGTATACGCTATCGCGATTACCTTCGTCAAACGTATCTACGGCTTCTAAAACGAACGCCTCAACACTTTTTCCCCCTGTTGGACGTACAAATCTTCCGAGAAGCTGAATGATTTCGTCAGCTCCAAATGTGTACCCAAGGAGAATCAGCATTACGTTGTGTATATAGGTGGTTTCTGGCCGATCCTCAACTGCCCAGTTCATACTCTCCGAGACTGAGTCGGTCGTTGCCATCACAAGGTTGTACCGGAATCCATCTTCTCGGAATACTTCTGATATGCGGCTGCGTGCATTCAATGTTTTTCGTCCGTCTACACTAATTGCCTGGTCTTTTGTAATACCAGGAAACCAATCAGAAATCATCCGCTCAAACAAGCTAATAGCATTTGTCTGCATCTCGCTCTCACTGACCTCACTCTCCAACATATTTCTTGTAATCCCGGTTTTGCGATAGGGCGAAGCAATAAAAATTTTACAGTTCATGTGGTAGCCATCATTCCCATCTGATTCAATGTATCGACTTAAGAACTCTCTTAACACCCGATACTTTGCTGATGGTTCCAACTGCGGTTGCCAATCTTTTCGTATTGCGCCTATATGACTTGCGAGTTGATCGATCCCGCCTGTCAACTCACCACTGAAAAAACACTCAATAAGAAAGTCTGCGCCACCCATCTTGGCAATCCAGTCAGCGCTAAATGGCTCAAACTCACCAGGATCTCTTTTTCCAGCACCCAACACCCAGTCAGTCCATGACTCATGAAGAAGGCGCAGGTGAGCAATAAGTTCCGGTCGGTTTCGAATACGTGATGGTGCTAAGCCTTTCTTACGGCAGTTATCTTTGATGACATCAGGATCGAGAAGCGCCATACGCAGATAGCTCATTTTGGTTAACCCATCAAGCTGCTGACCTTTTACCCATTGATAGATTACCCGCTCGTAGGGTGATAATTCTACTCTTAGGCGTTGAAGTTCTGGCGGCTCCATGCTCTCTCCAAAAATATCTTTCGCAAACCACTGCATAATAAGTTTTTCTCCAAATAGCACGTCGTGAGCCGTACGGGGATCGTTCAAAACTGCTTGGTGAAAGAGTGGTTTCGTGGAACCATTCTTTTTGGGGAGTGAGAACTTATCAGGATACAGGAGACCCATCACAATATCTAAGTCGTCTAAACCTGAAGCAATGGGAGTTGCAGTAAGCGCCATCATTGGCATTTTATCAAAAGGATGTTTAGGCTTATAAGAAGCCTCAATCTCACCAACTATCTCCATGAGCATCTTACTACAGTTGGCATCCAGATTGCGGAAGTCGTCTGATTCATCCAGAATCATACCGTCAGTACCACGATCGATGACAGCACCGCGAATTTTTTCCTTCAACTGAGGATTATTCCAAGCTTGTGATAAAAACTCAGTACTTATGAAAACATACTGTGCAGTTTTAATACGAGAATCTAAAAGTTTTTCAATGCTGTCGATCGCAAAAACCTTTGGCTTTTTTCCCGGATCAAATAATTTATCTGCTTGATCTGGCCAGGTTTTTCGCGCAACTGCCGGTCCAAAGATAGTAACCTTCTCAGCACCAACTGTCTCCATTGCCATATAGGCACAGGCAGTTTTACCGGCTCCTACCCCACCGTTTACCAGCTTGCGCTTTGTTTTCGAAAATTCATACACAAAGTATTTTTGCCTAAAGTGCGGTACGGGAAACGGTTGTCCCTCAGGTCCCGGTAATGTTTTTACAAAGACGTCTGGGATGGGAACTGTGCGCACCTCTTCAAATTCCTCAAGAATTGCTTTTTTAAAACGTTTTACCACACTGGACGGCTCATATTTTGCAGACGTACGAAGTTCACTAAACGCATCTTCTTCAGATTTATGAATAAATAGTCGTAGCGCCTCTTGAGTGAAATATTCTTTCAACAGATTATAAATAGCAGAGTCAGTATCTCGGAAAAAACTTTCAGGAAAGAGCTTAAATAAACCATCAAGATTAACCTCACGGGGTGCCCGATGTACCAGTAAATCACCCAGGTATGGCCGAATGAGAGCTCGACGCACAATCATCCCAGCACGACGTTTTTTCTCCTCATCGGTCATCTTATCGAGAAGTCGTGCCCGCACAACCCCATCCATAACCTGAATAGGAACTACATCGCGTAGTTTACTGAGCGTAGGATTTTGAGCAATATACTCAAGCACTGCGTCCTGCGCCGTTATCTCCCCTTGAGTGTTAGGAGTGATATAACCATGTTCAAGTGCCAACAGTTGCAAACTCGTGGCTAGGCGCTGTGTCTGATCCGGAAGATCTTTGCGCTTCGGCGCAAAATGTTTGAGTAAAAACGGCACATTATTGTAATGACCGTCGGTAATGAGCGCGTAGGCTATATCGTACTTAACTTGGATTAAGTTAGGGAAATCTAACGCATGACTTCTGTAGTCGTCACGCCACTGCGGCTCACTTGCCAGGAGTTTATCGATTCCTGCCTGCGGCATAACCCGATTGGGAGGAAGAATAACAGATCCTATAGGAGTACCATTGTTGCTGATTTCTTCCTTCGCTGTAGCCATAGTGGTATTATACTATAATACCTATAATAATCAATCAGCATCTTTAACTATAAAGTAACTCTCTAATCTCTCCAACGCACCTCTTGGATCGCTCTTTTTCGTTACAGATTCGCCATCTATAGGAGCTCCTTCTGACTGCTTTGGTTGGAGTTGCTCTTGCAGATCACGGTAAGAGATTTTCACAATTCCGGTGAGAATATCTTTTAGTTCTTCCCCTCGCTCAGACAGACTTGGGTCAAAATTTACAAAACGTATTCCTCCATCCGCTTCTATAACCCCTCCTATATAGCCGAACCCTTCTTCAAAATTTAAAAGAAACCGCACCTCACCCTGTGCGTCAGGATGCACTTCAAATATGACATGCTGCAATTGCATATTACGTGTGATACCGTTTGCAGAGGCGTCTGCAAAAGTAAGCTCATGGTATAGATTGTTTGAGAATGCTAGTTTCGCTATACGAGGACTGTCCTCTGGTGAATGTAAAAGATCTTCTGCATTATCTAGCCTTTCTTTTACTATAGCTGGACCCCCATGTGCGGGATTAAATTTATCTATTGCGCCTAAAAACGTCCGTATCAAAGTATGACCCTGATGAGTAATACCAAAACGTCTTTTTAAACCTTCCTCAATGTTGTTTTTATGCCTTTGCAAGAAATCAACCAAATCAAGATCCATAAACAGTACTCCTCGCTCTGATTCGTATATAAGCTGATAGAGCGGTATCGCAGCTGCTGCCTGACGCACTCTTACTTGGGGATAAAATATTTGCAGATTGTGGGGTGCCTGAATTAATATAGACAGGAAGTAAGTACTGAGATTCTGGGTATTTTGAGAACTCATTCTTTCCATAATTGCTCTCAAGTCGTCATCAAACTTCCGATTTTCTGTGTTTGTTACCGTAGGTAAGAGGAGTTCGTTTACCATGTGTATTTTAAAACCTAGGATATTTCTGGCAAGCAGTGGTTGGGTAAAATCCTCGGTTTGTGCACGGATCGGTTCTAACGGGTGGGTGAAAAAGAAAGCTTCTGCAAACTGCTGCCAGAAATAGTCACCGGGTGGGATATGGCTGAGATACCTCAAAGCTTTTGTGGTAAAAGTATCTTGTGATTGGTCTCTTACTAAATCCCTCAGTGCGACTCCACCAAATTTAGTAGTCCAAATAGTTGGTATACCCTCTACATGAAAATGTGCGGCACCCTCCGCAATGCTCGCTATACGCTCTGGAACCTTCATGGCCTCTTCCGCTTTGAAATCTGGTCGCCGCAAAACAACGGTAAGATTTAAAATCTCGTTATAACTTTGTGTAACCTCTTTATAACTACGTTCCGAGTGGATTTTTTCCCTACCTGCTACAATCCTTACAATGCGGGCAGTATCAGGATCGTGCTCCACCGCCAACGCTCTTCCTACATCTTTAATAAATTCACCAACGGTTGGTGGAATTATCACCCGTGCGTCATCTCCTATTGCCGACATATTCTGTATCAACTTTTCATAGTCGTCATAAAAAGCTTGAAACTCACTCGTACCCTCCTTACCTTCTGGTACGAGCAGTTTGTGTGCGACACCCCGATTTTTAAAATAACCTTCAATTCCCTGTACTACTTCGCGGTAAGCTTTTGCATTAAAATAAGCGGCAGCCGCTGGATCAACATTACCCTCTGATGTTCCAACGCGACCAATCATGAGTCCCACGAGCTTTATTATCGAAGCACAGTCATTATTTACTTCACATACCTCCCTTACCATTTGAGCAGAGGTAAGAATATGAGGTTTTCCTTCAAATATTTCCGGTACTTCTGATCTTCTGAGGGCTACTCTCCGTGAATTTCTGTCCATAACTAATCTACGGTATTTTCCTCGTTCGTCTGTCATGGCTTCTCCTCCTCCCCAGTTTCAAAATAAGAAGATAATGCCTCGTATGCTCTTTGCGGATCTCCTTTATGAGGCTCCTTTTCTACAGGGGGCTCTGCAATAGTTTTTTCATTCATTGTACACACATGTTGCATCAGATCGCGATCGGCGAATTTTACAATTCCCTGAATGAGCATATCGAGTCCTCCATATTCTGTCGGAATGGTTATATTCACATACTCAACCTCTCCATTCGGATAAAATGTCCCGCCAATATAGCCACCTCCAACAGCATCACTAATTGATATCAGGAATTTTCTCCCTCTTTTTTCATCCTCAACTTTTCCTAACATAATAGAAGCTAATCCGAGAGAAGCGGGAAAAGAATCTGGTAAAATATCGAGGACAGAATATTCCTCGCCAACTCTTCTTACTGTAGTAAAGTTACGGCCAGTGAGTTCGTGGAGAAAGGTACGACTGGCAGCTAAAGATAGCTCTCCGCGCTGACCGCTCTGAGCCATTTCTGGACCAAGTTTGTCTACTAAAAGTTTAACTACCTCATGGTGATCAATGCGTATGTCCCGTATCCCAACAACGATCCTTCCCATTATATTGGCACTGCGCTCGCTTTGACCAAATCTTGATTGTAAATTTGTTTCTATATCTGTAAGATTTCTTTGGAGATATTTAAGAAACGTGACGTAGGGAAAATCATATCCTTCTAACTGTAATGCATGACGAATAAGGGGAAGAGTCGCAATAACCTCCTGAGGGGAAACATCCGGCTGTAACGCTTCTGATCGAGCTAATCCAAAGAAAAGAGTTGATATAACCGAATTTACGAACATTGTCTGTAAGTCAGGATCCATCCGATCAATTACTGTTTTTATGGTAGTATCAAATTCCCTACCTATCCGATACTGCGGATCGAGTGCTGGTAAGAATAATTCTTCGGTGATATGCATCTGAAATGCGAGAAGGTTGCGCGCTAAGTCAGGCATAGCAAAGTAATCGCCAGAAGTCTCAACAAGCCCTCGTATTGAGCTGCAGAAAAGGGCAGTGAGGAAGGCTTGCCAGAATACATCTCCTCGTGGTACCCCTTGCATATATTTGAAGGCGTTGCGAATGAATGTGGAAGGATCTTTTTCCCCAACCAATCTTTGTAAAGAAACTCCGCCATATTTTGTTGTCCAAATGTCGGGAACACCAGGAATTCTGATACGAGAAAGCTCTTGCGCTTTTTGCACGAGACGCTCAGGGGTACGCAATCGATCTTCCTGAGGAATTCGCTCACTGGCCAAATCAATTCCCGTTGTGTGGAGATCTACATACCCTTGCTGAAAACTGGCGAATACAGGATGGTGAGTAACTAGATGATCAGCAACATGTATGATATTAAAATTACCTGCTTGCTGATTCATGTTTGTACCTACTGTTTCCACAAAGCTGAATGCAGTAGGGGGAAGGGATAGTCTTCTTCTACGCATTTCTTCACTGTATGACATGAGACGTGTATATAGTGTTCTTAGGTGCTGACGCTGTTCTGGGACTGATCTCTCCGAAGTAACAAGTAATTTACAGGTGACTCCGTTGCGATTAAAGTAGTGATCAATCTCTGTTACAATACTCAGTCCCTTACCACGATCATTGTTAGTTTTCCCTTCTAAAATATACGTTGTCCCCGCATACAGCCCTTCTAAAATGGAGAGACTATCGAATCTCTCCTCACATAATCGTCGTCCGAACTCATTACTAGTCATAGGTTCATCTCCTTCTCGGAACGGTATGCCGAAAGGTGGTGGATTCTCGTTCGTTGACATAGTTATTCTGATTTCTCAGGAACTTCAAAAAAAACGCTCAGTGCTCGATATGCTTTCTCCGGATCGCTTTTCTCAGGTTTTTGCAATGCTGGCATGGCGGCAACTTCAGCTGCCTCCTCTTCCGCTTGCTTAAAAAAGTCATGAGTCGCTTTTATAATATGCCCGATAATTACCGACATATGGGGCATTTCATCAAACTGTGCATTCAACTCGGTAACATTCCCCTCTCGATCCATCACGCCGGTCAAAAACGTAAGCCTATCCACTGTCTCGAGAATAAATTTTATGGTATTGCTCTCACCCGCCGGGTAAGAAATAAATACAGTTTCAAAACCAAGTGAAGTCGGAAGAGAACGAGGGGTGAATCTCGCGCACCACAGCGCTCCTCCTTCTGGATTTTCAACCCGTTCACTGTAATCAGTGAGCCGACCGGTCGCCGTAGTACTTCGCAGCTCATGTTTTGCCAGATCTGGCCCAGTCTCCGCGGTCAAATACCTCGCCAGGTCTATCGGTTCTGCTACTTGCGTTGCAATTGCCTCAACATTTGCTCCCACCGCACTCTCAACTCCCTTACCCACAAGTGCTACAGGTAAAATATTCAATATTTTATCGAGGTTCGCATTCTTTCCAAATCTGCTAGAAAAATTTTCAATTAACGTATCACCGGAAAAGAAGTATTCTTGCCGGACATATCTGACGATGTGATCAAATGCATCGATATCAACCTCAGGGGTTAAGGGGCCTAACAGATGCTTGGCAATGGGGAACTGATCTGCGATCTCTTCATATGAAGCCCTTGGGTTGAGTGCAAGCGCTCGACGGTGGTACCCATACAGCATATGGATGAGCATTCCCCGGAAAATAGTACAGTTATCCGCATCCATGTGACGAATGATGCTTGTCATTGTTCGATCAAATTCGCGCGAAGAGGGAGTATTGGCAATTGGCGGCAGAAATATATTGGTTGCAATATGTGCCTGGAGCGCAAGAATATTGCGAGCAAGCTGTGGTTGGCTGAAAAAATCATCAGTAATTGGTTCTATGCGAAGCGTATTGTCGCTGATAGGGTGTGTAAAAAAGATTGCTCCCACCACTTGCTGCCACAGAAGGTTGCCTTTGGGAATATGTTGAAGGTAAAGCATTGCCTGCTGAACAAATTTTTCTTGATCTGGTTCTCGAGCTAACTGAGCCAAGCTCACTCCCCGAAAACTGGCAGTATACATATCTGGCACTGAAGTTACCCTATTTTTGGAGAGAATCTGTACCCCTTCTAAGACAGCCTCATGAACACGAAGTCGTTCCAAATCAGGAAATTGACTCGTATGCACCTTTCCAATAGCTGATATGAGTTCTCTCAACCCTTTCATGTATGAAGGGTAGGCATCATGGTCTCTGTGATGTGGCGTACCAATAAGTACCATACCGCCATCACTGTGTCCTGCCCGTATTCTGGCTGATGCCCCACTTACGGCGTCGATAAAACTTGGTACCAACAATCTCTGGTATCGCTTATCCTTCTGCATCAGTACGTCAGATTTTTCCTGTGCCACTCGCACTGATCTGTCTAACTTAGCAAGGCTTTCCCCGGTCGGCACCTCAACAGTTCTTTTCAGACAGACGCCGTGTTCACGAAAATAGGTGCTGAATGCACTTAGTACATCATCAGCCTGACGCTGTATAGGTCCAGGCCCTCCATGAACGCGTACCGTGAGTGCAACAGCCATTTGCTGTACGAGAGACAAACAATCAAAGGTTTCATCGCACAATTCTCGGACACCGGCTGGAGTAACGAGCGCGAGTTCAATTTTATTTGATCCATCTCCACGATCGGTTGCTTGATATGAGAAATGTTGTTGGAGTTTTTCAGGATTTAATCCCATAGTATATTATAACAGATTGCTTCTCCATTGAGACTTTCATTAACCTGCTATAATTACCATCGATTTGCCTGTCTTTGCAAATATGCAAAACAAAGATAGACATCGCACTCGAACATTTCGGATAAATCCAAAGGAGAAAGACTATGAACTAAGGATATGCGCACACCATCAGCATGAGACAACTCAGACCAAAAAAGAAGGAGATACCATGGATCAGCAAATCGAGCAGTTTCTTCACTCTCTAGCTACTACGAAGAGACCATCCGGCACCCTGATAGCCGACGCCACGATTATCGCCTACCGATACGACCTCGGCCAACTCGCAGAGTTCGTTCAGCGTAGCAACCGGCCGTTATACCTAGCTCTCGCAGAGTCCATTGCGTGGGACGCAGTCACCACGGGGCAACTCGTTGCCTTCGTGGACCACCTGAAAAAAACGAAGCCGTACACCACGGCAACGCTCGCCCGCAAGGTCGCCGCGGTCAAATCCTTTTTCCACTTCCTGGTGGCGGAGGGACTTGTCAAAGAAGATCCAACGACTCTCTTGGGGTCCCCGAAGGTGGGAATGAGGCTGCCGTCGACCCTCTCTCCAACGGAGGTTGCGACGCTCATGACCCAATCGGCCGTCAAGATCAGTCCACAGGGGAAACGCGACGCCACTATGCTACGGTTACTTTACGCGACGGGAATGCGCGTGAGCGAACTCATGGCACTCGATCTGGACGACCTTGATCTCGTTGCGGACTACGTCCGATGCCTCGGAAAGGGCACCCGTGAGAGGCAAATCCCGATCGACAGCCAGACCAGTGAACTTGTACGCGACTATCTATCTAACGCTCGCCGTGTTCTGATGTACCATAACCCTCGCCGACATGGCGCCGTCTTCATCAATCAACGGGGTGAGCGCCTGACGCGACAGGGCTTCTGGCTGATCTTTAAGGCATACGCACGTCAGGTAGGACTGCCTGCAACAGCTACCCTGTCAACGCTCCGCCACTCGTTCGCAACCCACTTGTTGCAGAACGACGCTGATCTGGACTCCGTCCAGACACTCCTCGGCCATGCTAATAAAGCGACGACCCAAGTCTATAGGCGAGTCGTCGCTCAAGCCATGCCTATAAGCGCATAAGGAGGATTTATCCCGAAAGACTCACACCATCGCCGGCGTATTGGATGAGAATCCACAATTTTCTCTCCTCTCGCCGGCCTTTTTTTTGCAAAAAAAAGGCACCGGTGTGTAGAATATGGATAACGAGTCCACACAACCGGTGCAAACGAGATAGTTTGGGAAAGTTTAGTTAGTCGAAAATGAGCGTATCGAGGTAACTGCGTCGGAAGACGAACCCGCCCTCTTCCCGTTCGATAATATAGGCGCCTGCCCGCGAAGCCTCACAGAGGGCTTGATGAATGACCTCTTCCCGGTAGCCCCGCTTTTTGCCCCAGGCAAAGAGAATACCCGTGGGAAGTCTCGACGGAACTCGGCGGAGATGTTTGAATAAAAGCGTCTCCAGCACTTGTCCGATCTCCCGAATGCTCAGACAGCTCGTGTTATCACGTTGGGGGAAGGGGTTGCTTCCCAAAACAAACCGATCCTGATAGTCTCGGGGAAAGGTCATCTCATTCTTTATCTCCACGATGAAGTTCTCAAGTTCGATAGGCATACCCTCAAACTCTACCATCACATCGAAAGGCCGTTTGAAAGTAGCAATAGCAACACTGTAGTGTCCTACGTCCTCCTTTGACTGCATGAAGTAGTAAGAGACTACAAAGTGAGCTTGCTGTTCGCCCACTGTGCCAGAAACTTCTTTGAGCGCCACAATCTCGAGGTCCGGTAGTCCCAGTTCTGTTATTTTATTGACTGGAACGTCGAGACCGCGAATCCACCTCACTTCGAATCGGTCATCGTCGGCAGAAAAGAATGGTTCGAGCGCTTGCGCCAGGTCAGGATTAGTTTTCAACGCTTCGAGTTTGCTTTGGACCAATCGATACACTTCCACGAAATTAAGCTTTTTGGTGCTCTGTGCCATGGTAATCTTCTCCCGTGCTCTAGCCGTCAATTTTTCTTGACGGAGGCTAATGAAAGGTAAATGGTTACCTTCCCCTACACTCCGTCAAACAACTTTCCCAAATTGTAAAAGTGCTTGACAGTCATAGATATTATGCTGTATGCTCTACTATAAGCTATGACGTAACGTTAAAGTCAAGTGAATGTTATGAAAAGTGAAAAACGCCCACTCCTGACAATCAAACAGTTCGCCGTGTTATGCCGAACCACACCCCGCACCATCCGTTTTTATGACCAAAAGGGACTAATCAAGCCCAAGCATGTTGACAGTGTAACTGGTTATCGTCTCTATGATCCACATCAGGCGCGGGAGTTTTTCAAAGTTCGTCTGCTTCAAAACTTTCACGTCCCGCTGAGAGCTATAAAAGCAACACTCAAAAAAGCGACAGAAAAGACATTTTTAGAACCTGAGCTGCATACTATAAGTGAAGATATTGTAGAAAAGACAAAAGAATATGAATTTTTGAAAAATATTCGGATGTTTCTCTTTGGCCGCAAACCCGCAACCCTCTTTTTAAAATCTGAGGTGTGGGGTCCCTACATACTCTTTTCCACCTTTGACACCCACAGCCGCTATGACAAAATTAACAGTGTTATTTTACACCTTATGGAAAAAGCGCGCGAGTTGAAGATTCCAATCACCGATAGACAGCTCGTATTTTACCACGATCCCATTACCTATAAACCACATGACACGCGGCTTGAGATCTGCCTCGTCTGTGAGGCAAAAACGATTCCTGAGGATATCACCTTACCGGACGGGTACTACTTTTCCCGCTACCCCAGGACAAAAGTAAAGGTGTATACCTATCGCGGACCGTTTGAATACATAACGCTCGTGTACCAGAAAATTCATGAAGGAAAAACAAGCCCTGTGCTGAAACCCCACGAAGTTGGCTTTGATCTCCATACCACCGGTCCCTGGAATATGAAGTCTCCTTATGATTTTGTGACGAAGATCGCGTTTCAGGAGTAATAAAAAATGGGCGGTGAAGAGTGAAAGATGGTTGAATGCAGTTTTGGGAAACTGACAAAACCCGCTTCTCTCTCCCCGCCCTCTGACCGTTTGGTCGTTTAGCTACCTGCACGGCCCCTATTGCGGCCGCCAATCCTGCCGATCCGAGCGTAGTAATCCGTATTACCGTACTTCTCCTTGACCGCCCCTCCTCCGGCGCGGCCAAGCTTAACGTAGAATTCCGGTCCATGCCGCTGGCTGACGACTTCACCTCCCTTCTTACCGATCTCGGCATAGAACTCGGGACCACGCTCCCGAGCGACTGCGTCTCCTCCCTTTTTGCCGATCTTGGAGAAATGGGCGGGGCCGTACTTGGTCTTGACGGCTTCGCCGCCTTTTCGCCCAGCTTCCTTGACTGTCATGTCACCCTTGGCCATTGTTTTCCTCCAACGTATTACTTTAGCTACCAAATCGAGAGAACGTGACAACTGGCTGCTTTGTGCTAGTGCATCATTCCTCCTGTACAGAAAACTAGGAGTTTATTATAGCAGACTGTGCAGGGGCGACAGGAATCGAACCTGTATACCTGGTTTTGGAGACCAGAGTCCTACCGTTAAACGACGCCCCTAAATGTGAAGATATTGTATATCATCACAAGTTCTTTCACAACGTCCGCACTATAGTAAGTAATAGCCACACAACCCGGATAATCTTTGCGTTTATTTTTAGCAGTATTTTCTTTCCAAAATGATCTATTAAATTGCTTCGGAGGAATGGAAGTTGCATTGCTCCAAAATAGCTTTTGTTGTTCTTCGTTATGGTAATAATGTAAGTGCATCAATATTCGTAATTTAGATTCATCTATAGAAAATCCTGTTCGTAATAATGAAAGAAATAATTGCACTAATGAGGGATCTGAATTTGTAAATCTAACAAGATTTAACCTACCTTTATTACCTTCACAAAAATAAAGCAACGAACAACATAATTTTATCATTTCTTGGGAAAACTGAATCGACTCTATTAGTTTGGTAATTTTTAGTGCTAATATACTTTCTTTATTTTTCTTTTGAGCCTTCTTTAACAAGACAGTTTTATACTGTCCTAATATTTGTTTATCTGCGAGCCTCTTTTGACCAGAGGGAGAAACTAAAACATCTGAGAGCCATACTGAAGCAGTACTTTTAGCAATACTTATCTTTTCAGATATTTCTTTAAGGGAAAAACCGTTTTTTCTTAAGGTAATGGCTTTTTCTTTCAGCTCAATAGGGTACGGCATACGAATATAGAAGATTTTAGACTTTATGGGCTTATTTGTCTATCGTTTATATGCTACACAATGAGGAAGTTTGGGCACCGTATCAATTTCGGTTGATAAAAGTATACCATAGGGTTGATTCAAGAGCCTAAAGTATGCCAATATGGGGCATATGAAAAAATACAAGTGTCCCCTCTGTCTCTCAACTGCATCAGTTGTGAAGTTTGGATATC
>OBEQ011731583.1_pt1 | contig 88346 bp, 69 predicted proteins | sample 1670901 | NCBI WGS metagenome assembly OBEQ01 (sample SAMEA104232315, study PRJEB22302) | groundwater metagenome | biome: forest; feature: aquifer; material: groundwater | place: USA | collected 2011-08-07 | depth 5.4 m | reverse complement strand
TTTTCATTTATTGTTTTTTTTTCATTTGCACAACCAGCGAATGATAATTGTGCAGGAGCAATTAATTTAGGGTCTTTACCTACTCCAGGTGCTGGTACAAGGGGTTTGCAAAATGGTGCTGTTACAACTGTCACAGGTACAACTGTTGCGGCTACTTCTGATAGCCCTTTCATATATCAGACTGGTTGTCAAGGTTCATCAACAAATATGAATTCGCCTTCAGTTGATGTTTGGTATAAGTTTACTGCTACTGGTACTATTTTAAATATTAATTTAACAGGTTTTCCGAATGCTAATGTTGCATTGTGGACAGGTGCTGGTGGTTGTGGAAGTTTGGGTGGATATGCATGTAGTATTGGTAGTGCTGGTGGAACTACAAACTTGGTAGCTACTCAAATTCAAATTGGAACAGTTTATTATATCAGTATCGGAGGGAATACAGATACACAAACTAGTGCTTTTACTTTAAATGTAGATAATGATATCGATTGTAATAACTGTAATCAAGCAGCGAGTTTAACAATTTCTCCAATGCCTGTGAATGGTGCGTATCAACCTGGACAAACGGTACATTTTTGTTATCATATTAATACGTATGCAGAAGCAAATACAAACTGGATGCATGGTGTTCAGATTTCATTAGGTGCTGGATGGAATCAAACTAGTGTTGTTGCTTCACCGGTTACTTCTTATGATTGTGGTACATGGACATATTATTCAAATGGTATTGTTGATGCAAGTAATCAACAATGGCCTGCTGGTTTTTATTTTAATAGAACATGTTCTCCTTTAGGAGGTGGTACTGCAAATGATGGTGTTCCAGGGAATAGTTATGGGGATCATATTACTGCTAATTCTTCTGGTAATTCTAATGCGTATACAATACCCGCAAATATTTGGAGTTTTTGTTTTGATGTTACAGTAGCTACTGGGTGTAGTCCAGGTTCTAATTTAGGTGTTCAAATTAATACTTCTTCTGACGGAGAGTCTGGTCCTTGGGGATCTGCTGGTTGTTCAGGGGATTATGCGTCTTCTTTTAGTGCTATCGGAGCTTGTTGTGCTCCAACTATGTCTAGTACTTCTACATGTGTTAGTGCTTCGACAGGTACTGCAACAGCTACACCAGTAGGTAGCGCTAGTCCTTATGTGTATTCATGGATGCCAGGTAATTTATCTGGTCAAACAGTTTCTAATTTGGCTGCAGGTACATATACGGTTACGGTTACTGATGTAAATCTATGTGCTATATCGAATACTGTTACAGTTTTAGCTATAGCGGATCCTATAGCACCATCAGTTTCTCCTATTTCTTATTGCCAAAATAGTGTCGCATCAGTGTTAACAGCAACACCTTCTGCTGGATGTACTTTGAATTGGTATGGCACAAATCTAACTGGTGGTACTGCTTCTTCAATTGCTCCTACGCCTTCAACTGCAACTGTTGGAACTTTTACTTATTATGTTTCCCAAACAAATTCTTCGTTATGTGAAGGTCCAAGAATTGGGATTACTGTAACAATAAATCCTTTAGCTACTGCTACTATATCTGGGAATGCTAGTGTTTGTTCGGGAGGATCTAGTGTAATTACTTTTACAGGAACTGCAAATGCTACAATTACTTATACTCTTAATGGTGGTGCTAATCAAACTATCGTATTGGATGCAGCAGGTTCAGCAACTGTAAATTCAGGTGCAATTTCTTCTGATGCTGTTTACTCTTTAGTTAGTGCATTACTTGGAACTTGTTCGCAAACAATTACAGGAACCGCTACTATTTCTGTTGATTCTCCACCAACTGCAACAATCTCTGGAACGATTTCTATTTGTTCTGGAAATACAGCTGTATTGACTTTTTCGGGGACACCAAATGCAACAGTTGAATATACTATAAATGGGGGAGCGAACCAAACTATCTTATTAGACGGTGCAGGTAATGCTTCAATTACAACTGCTATATTATCTACTAATCAAACTTATACGATAACAAGTGCATATTTTGCAGGAAGCCCGAGTTGTTCTACTTTATTAAATGAAAGTGAAATAATTACAATTATACCATTGCCTATTGTATCTATTTCAGGAACAGTCTCAATATGTAGTGGAAACACTTCAGTTATTAGTTTTTCAGGTACAGCTAATGCAACGATTACTTATACAATCGATGGAGGAGCAAATCAGACAATAATATTGGATGGAGCTGGTACTGCAACTATTACAACTCCTGTTTTGACAACCAGTTCTACATACGCTTTAGTTAGTGTAGCTAATTCAGGTTCTCCTTCATGTTTACAGTTGGTAGCTGGTAGTGCTATTGTCACAGTTTTACCTCTACCTATTGCCTCTATATTTGGAACTACTTCTATTTGTACTGGAAATTCTACTTTAATTTCATTTTCAGGTACAGCAAATGCTACAATAACATATACGATTGATGGGGGAGCAAATCAGACAGTATTATTGAACTCTTTGGGAGTTGTTGCACCATTTTCAACACCCGTATTAACTTCAAATTCAACTTATTCATTAGTCAGTGTTGCTGGTTCGGGATCTCCTTCATGTTCACAAACTCAATCAGGTTTAGCGGTTATAACCATAAGTAATCCTCCTACAGCTAATCTATCTGGTTCTAGTACTATTTGTTCAGGATCTACTGCAACTTTAACTTTGAATGGAACTGCAAATGCAACTGTTACTTATACAGTTAATAGTGGTGCTGTTCAATCGATCATTTTAGATGGTTCTGGAAATGCTACTATAACTACATCTGCTTTATCGACGAATCAAATATATACTTTAATAAGTGCTTATTTTGCTTCAAATCCTACATGTTTGTCTACGTTAACTGATACAGAAACTATAACAGTTTTACCTTTACCAACTGCAACTATTTCAGGAAATGCGACTATTTGTTCAGGAACAACTTCTAATGTTGTTTTTAATGGGACAGCAAATGCAACGGTTACTTATAATATTAATAATGGATTAAATCAAACTATTACGCTAGATGGAACAGGGAATGCTATTGTGACTTCTGCTGTATTAAATGCTAGTACTACCTATAATTTAGTAAGTGTTTTAAGCGCTGGAATTCCTTCTTGTTCACAAATATTATCAGGAAACGTAATAATTACTGTTAATCCTTTACCAATTGTAACAATTTCTGGTTCAACGACTATTTGTTCAGGAAGCAATGCAATTATTTCTTTTAACGGTACAGCGAATGCAACTGTAACGTATACCGTAAATAGTGGTTCAAATCAAACAATAACATTAGATGCCTCAGGTAATTCTTCGATTACAACTCCTTCCTTAACAACTAACTCCACCTATGCTTTAGTTTCCATCACTAGTTCAGGTGTTCCTTCATGTTCACAATCTCAAACAGGTTCAGTAACGATTGTTGTAAGTAATCCACCAACAGCAACAATTTCTGGGACTACAAGTATTTGTTCAGGAAATACAGCTGTAATAACATTTAATGGTACTGCAAATTCAACTATTTCTTATTCTGTAAATGGTGGAACAACTCAATCACTTTTATTGAATGGATCTGGAATAGGAAGTATAACAACTCCTATTTTAACGGCAACTCAAACTTTTTTATTATCAAGTGCATATTTTGCATCAAATCCTACATGTTCATCTTCTTTAAATCAAAATGCAATAATTACAGTATTACCTTTGCCGATAGCTACAATTTCAGGAGCAACTACTATATGTGAAGGCGAAAGTACAGTTATTACATTTAATGGTACACCAGATGCTTCCGTTATGTATACGATTAATGGTGGTTCTAACCAAACGATTGTTTTAGATGGTTCTGGAAATGCATCTTTTATTTCAAGTTCATTATTTATAAATACAACTTATTCATTGGTTAGCGTTATGAGTTCTAGTTCTCCAGCTTGTTCTCAGTCATTAATAGGAAATGTCGAGATTTCTATTATACCTTTACCAAGTGCAACAATAACAGGTGCAACAACCATTTGTTCAGGAACAACATCGATAATAAGTTTTAATGGTACACCTAATTCAACTGTTACTTATTCTATAGATGGAGGTTTGAATCAGACTTTAACACTTGATAATATGGGGAATGGTTCAGTAAATTCAGGTGCATTGAATTCAACTACTACTTATACACTAAATGGAGTTACTTTGAATAATTCTCCTTATTGTGCGAACATATTAAATCAATCGGTAACTATTATAGTAGAAAATCCTCCTGTTATTAGCTTTATGCCTGACGTGACAGCAGGTTGCGCTCCTTTATCTGTAATTTTTACAAATACGACTTTAAATTCTTACAATTGTACTTGGAATTTTGGAGATGGCAATACAGGAGTAGGATGTGATACTATTAACCATGTATATCAACAAGCTGGATGTTATGACGTCACTTTAACTACAGAATCTTTAAATGGATGTACGGATTCTTTATTAATGCCTAATTTAATTTGTGCTGAAGCTGTGCCTTTCGCTAGTTTTACACCATCTTCAACTATAATTTCGTTACTTAATCCATCTTCAACGATGATTAATAGTTCTATTAATGCAGTGACTTATAGTTGGGATTTTGGTGATGGTACTAGTTCAACAGAAACCAATCCTATACATTCCTTTGATATAGGGGATGAACAAAATTATACAATCAATTTAACAGCATACTCGTTATCAGGTTGTCAAAGTATTGCAGTTGCAGTAATTGATATAGAAGAGGTGTTAATCTATTATGTTCCTAATACATTTACTCCTGACAATGATAACTTTAATGAAACTTTTCAGCCTGTTTTTACTAGTGGATATGATCCCTATGAGTTTAATATGTTGATTTTTAATAGATGGGGTGAAATTGTTTTTGAATCAAATAATGCTGATATCGGTTGGGATGGTACTTACGGAGATAAACTTGTACAAGATGGGGTTTATACTTGGAAAATTAATTTTAAATTGAATTCAAAAGAGGAAAATAGATTAATTACTGGACATGTTAATATTTTAAGATAAAATAAAAATAATTTGAAGCGCTTCAAAAAAGTCATTAATAAAGGCTTTTATATGTCTCAAATGTTTTGAATTGCGACAATTCTTCTAAATTGTAATGGTAGAAAACTTCGTATTTCAGCTTGAGAAAAAAAGGCTCGATTATTGATTTATATTTTTCAGTTAAAAATAATTATTTATTAAATACTTGTATTTAAAATATTTTAACTACATTTAAATTATTAATATATTAACATTATGAAAGTTTTATTACTACTCTCAATTTGTCTTACATCGTTAAGTGCATTCTCATCTAAAAGCTATTTTGGGAATTCAAAATCTCCAGATGATTCGATTACTTCTTCGTTGAATCTTAGAAGTTTAGCTGATAACTTTCGTCCATTACAATTAAATTTAAATAACTCAATATTAGAAAATGTCGAGTTAAATAGTTTTTTAATTAAAACAGATAAACAAGCTATTATTAATGATAGTAATTTTGACTATTTCATTACAATGATTATTCTTAAAGAATATTATTTGCAATTAAGTAAATATCATCAAGGGTTTGATTTATATTCAATGAAATTTGGGTCAGCTGAGTTTATCGTTAAATCATTTATTGATTTGACTAAAACACCTGAAGAAACCAAAGGTTTAGACTCTTCTAAAGTACTAGAATATATCGCTGCTAATGAAAAGTTGAAAAATGAAAGTTCGATAATTGAATTGGTTAATTCTATTAATGCTTTGAAAAAATAAAAATGATTTTAGATAACGTTTGGAAAGTCTTTGTTAGTTATAAAGTTTTCTAGAACTTTATATATACTTTGCAATTCTTTTTTGGTTATAGAATAGGGAGGGTTTATAAAAATAACATTTCCTAATGGTCTAATTAATAGATTGTTTTTTAAGAAGTATTTGTATGCAATGTCTCGTATATTTGAGAAATAAGTATTTCCTTCTCCTGTTTTTAATTCAAGCGCTAATATTGTTCCACATTGTCTGATTTCATGGATGTTTTTATTATCTTTTATTCTCTCTGAAAATTCAAGATTCATATTGCAAATCAATTCAATAGATTTCCAAGTAGCCGCTTTTTTAAAAATATCTAAACTAGCACAAGCTACTGCGCATGCTAAAGGATTTCCTGTGTAAGAATGCCCATGTAATAATGCTTTTGTTTTTTCATCTGATAGAAATTTATTGTAAATTTTGTCAGTAGTAACAGTTAATCCTAATGGCATTACCCCTCCTGTCAATCCTTTTGATAAACAGACAATATCAGGTACTTCTTTACAATGGTTCATCGCAAATAATTTACCTGTTCTACCCCAAGCTGTCATAACTTCATCAAATATGACAAGGATATTGTGTTTTTTAGCTAGGATCACCAATTTATCTAACCAATCGTTAGAATATGTTTTCATACCAGCTGAGCCTTGTATTAAAGGTTCAACTATTATTGCTGCAAATTCGGATGTTTTAAATAATTCTTCTGCTTTTTTTAGTAAAATTTCTTCATTTTTAATTATTGGGAACTCTAATTGATCAACGTTAAAGAAAAAATGTTCAAATGGAGCATTGAAATAACCTCGTTGACCGATTGACATTGCACCAAATGTATCTCCATGATAGGCTCCATCTAGTGCTAATATTCTTTTTTTAGGTTGATGTTGATTGTGCCAATATTGAAAAACCATTTTTAATGCTACTTCAATTGCTGTTGAACCGTTATCTGAAAAAAAAACTTTTTGAAATTTATCTTTTGGTAAAATGTTAATGATTCTTTCTGCTAATTCAACTGCTTTAGGATGTGTGGCTCCTGCGAATATTACATGGTCTATTTTTGAAAATTGTTCTGATATTGCTTTACCAATATAAGGATGCCCATGACCATGAACGTTTACCCACCAAGAAGAATTACAATCTAAATAGGAATTACCATCTGCAGTGTATAAAGTTGTTTTCTCAGCTTTAATAATCTCTAATGGTTCTTCTGCGGTTTGCATTTGAGTGAATGGATGCCAAACGTATTTTTTATCTTTTTCTATTAATTCACTCATTTTTTAGGTTTATATTTTTGAAGTTAATTTGAGTGCTTCCTTTTTTATAAATTCTTTTGTTATTTCATTTACTAATGGAATTCTAGTAATATATTTTAACTTTGTTTGCTTTAAAATTATACTTTCTGTGGGTATGTTTTCATCACCAACAAATATAATTCCTGCTATTTTAATGTTTTTATTTTTTAGGACTTCTACTGTTAATAGAGTATGATTGATACTTCCTAAATAATGTTTGGATACTACGATTACAGGTAAGTCCCAATGTTTTATTAAGTCAATATATAGAAGCCCTTCATTGTTTAATGGAACCATTAAGCCTCCTGCTCCTTCAATTATTAAATTTTCTTCTGTTTCTGGTAGAGAAATGTTTTCAATTGATATTTTTATACAATCTATGTTGGCAGCAGCATGTGGAGAAAGTGCTTTACTTAAAAGATAAGATTCAGGTATTAATTTGATGTTATCAGAACACAATGTTTTTACTGTCATTGTATCTGAGTTTTCTAGATTTCCAGCTTGTATAGGTTTCCAATAGGTACCATTGATTGCTTCTGTTAAGATCGCGCTAACAACTGTCTTTCCTATATCTGTACCAATTCCTGTTACAATAAATCTTTTTGTCATAGTTACTATAATAAAATGTATTTTATCTTAATTCAGCTTCAAGCTTTGATTCTAATTCAGTTCTTATTTTCTCCATTATAGTATCAACTTGTGAGTCTTTAAGTGTTTGTTCTGGATCTTGAAAAAGGAATGATACAGCATAAGATTTCTTACCTTTGGCTAAGTTTTTTCCTTCATAAACATCAAATAAACCAATTTCTTTTAAAATCTTTTTATCACAAGCTTTTGCGAGTGTTTCAATTTCAGCGAAAGTAACAGTGTTGTTTAGAAGTAATGAGTAATCTCTTCTGACTTCAAACGTTTTCGGTAATTCAGTATATTTAATTTTTGTATAATTTAAACATTGAAGGATGGCGTCCCAATCAAGATCTGCAATAAATACATCGTTTTTAATTCCAAAATATTTTTTAATTTCAGGACTAATCCAACCTATTTCACCTACTTTTTGCTTTAGAATTGTTAATTGAATTCCATCTTCGTATATTGAATTTTTTAAAGCGGATTCATTTAAAATTGTATCTAATCCCAATCTTTTAAATAGAGAAGTTGCTATACCTTTGATTGTGTAAAATGTTGATAAATCTTTTGATGAATTCCATCTTTCAAGTTCCTTTTTTCCTGTAACAGAAATTAGTAATCGTTTGTTTTCAGTAAATCCATTTTCAAATTTATGATAGGTTTTTCCAAATTCCATTAATTTTAAATCTGGATTTTGTCTGTTTTGATTATGTTGTATTACTTCAAGTGTATTAAATAATAAAGTTTGCCTCATTACATTTAATTCTTGACTCAGAGGATTCAACATTTTCACATTATGTTTTGAAGAGATAATGTTTCCTCCTAATTTTTCTGTGTATTGAGAATTAGTTAATGAATTATTTAATATTTCAATGAATCCTTTTCCTACTAAAAATTCGGAAAGAATGGATTGCGTTTTTTCTAAATCAGGTTTTTTGAAATTACCAATTGATGTATTTAATTTTGCAGGTAAAGGAACGTTGTTAAATCCGAAAATTCTTAATACTTCTTCAATTACATCGACTTCTCTTGTTACATCTACTCGGTATGAAGGAACTTCTAATTTAGCCGTCCCATTTATGTCTGAAATGATTTTTATATCTAAGTTTTGTAATATTTCATTTACTTGTTCTTTAGGTAATTCAATTCCTATTAATTGATTACATCTTGCATAATGAAATACTATTATATTATTTTCAATTTTTTTAGGATATAAATCTACGATATCCATTCCGATTTCTCCACCTGCAACTTCTTGAATTAGTAATGAAGCTCTTTTTAGTGCATAAGAAGTTAATGCTGGATCAACGCCTCTTTCAAATCTGAAACTTGCATCTGTGTTTAAGCCATGAAATTTAGCTGTTTTACGTACCGAAATAGGATTGAAATAGGCGGATTCCAAAAATATATCTGTAGTATTGTCATTTATTCCTGAAGTTTTTCCTCCAAAAACTCCTGCAATACAAAGGTTGTCTATTCCATTTGTTATCATCATGTTTTCTGATGATAGTGTTCTTTCTACTCCGTCAAGCGTAATAAATTTTTCTCCTTTCTTTGCGTTTTTGATTACTATTTTTCCGTTTAAGGCTTTCGTGTCAAATGCATGTAAAGGTGTTCCTAATTCACGCATGACAAAATTAGTAACATCAACTACGTTATTTATTGGTGATAGACCAACTGCTCTTAGTCTTTTTTGTAACCAAGCTGGCGATGGTTTAATTGTAACACCAGTAATAGTTGTTCCCATATATCGAGGACAAGTTGATTCACATTCGTTAGTTACTGAAATTTTTAATTCATTTTTTCCTTTAACAAATGAATCAACTGATGGCCATTTTATAGTTAATCCTTTGTTTTTGTGTACATTTAAAAATGCTACTAAATCTCGAGCTACTCCAATATGACCCATTGCGTCGGCTCTATTTGGAGTCAATCCAATTTCTATTGAATGGTCGTCTTCTAATTCAAAATAATAAGCAGCTGTTGTTCCTACAATTATTGAAGGATCTAAAACCAAAATTCCTGCATGTGATTCTCCTAAGCCTAATTCATCTTCTGCGCAAAGCATTCCTTGAGATTCAACTCCTCTTATTTTAGATAATTTTATTTTAAATGCTTCTTCTGGTTTTGGATAAAGTGTGGTTCCTACAGTTGCAACAATTACTTTTTGTCCAATAGCTACATTTGGTGCGCCACATACAATTTGTAATGTTTCTTCCTTTCCAATATTTACTGTAGTTACTTTTAATTTATCAGCATCTGGGTGTTTTTCACAGGTAATGACTTCACCAACAATAACGCCCTCTAAGCCACCTTTTATAGCTTCAATTTTTTCAATGCTTTCTACTTCTAAACCTGTGCCTGTTAGAATGTTTCCTGCTTCTACTGGTGATAGATTTGTATTAATGTACTGTTTTAACCAATTATATGAAATTTTCATGCGAAAAGTATGTCTTTATATATAGTACGAAGGTACTTAAATCTAATTTAAATTGGAAATGATTGTTTACTTTATTCTTATAGATTATTAATTAAAACAAAGAAAGCTATCCTTTTGGAATAGCTTTCAAAGAGTAATAGTGAATTAATCTTACAAAGGTAAATTCAAATCTTTGTTATATTTTATTTTATAGCTAAAGCTGATGTTTTTGGTTTCTTTCGTTTTTAAATTAAATGTCCATTCCAATAAACCAGTTTTTTCATTGAGTTTCGCTTTGTCATTGTTAATTGATTCAATGATAATTTCAGTATTTTGTGTTATTGGAATTTGATCTTGAATAATTATATCAATATTGGTTGATTTCATATTTTTGACTTCAATGTTATAAGCGAATGTTTTTTCAATTTCACTTCCAATGATTTTCTCTTTACAATCTTTTTTAAGTAATGTTCTTTTGATAACTATATTCGGATCACGTCCTAAACTCAATGTTAAAGTGTCTTCCATTAAAGTTGGATCGATATATGTTTCTCCAATATAACTTCCGTCGAAAAATATATTTGCTTTCGCAGGAACTAATTGTAAATCATCTAGTTTTGATAATTGTGCAACTAAATATACTGATTTATCTACTTTTGGAATGCTGTAGTATTTAAAATTTGCATCTAGTTCTACGTTTTTGACTAATACCATATACTGCTCATTATTTGACTTAATAGAATATGGTAAATCTATTTTAAATTCTGCTGAAATTATATGTTGTATAACTTCTACAAATTGGTTTGCTGTTTGTGCGTTATAATTACTATTGAATGATATTTCTTCTGCTTTTTCGTAATCCAAATCTTTTTTCTTGTCAGACATAGCTGAAGGTGCAACTGCTCCATTTGAAATTGAATTTAAATTGTTTTTATAATTGTCTTGTCGATAAACGTTGTAATCAATATACCAAGGGTGAATTGTAGGCTTTGTTTTATTTTGGTAGGGATTATTTGTTGAAATATTTAAACGGACATCATCCCAATCCATTCCTGTATTTTGATAAACTTGTGCTTTGTAACTTAAATTAATTTTTCCTGTTAAAACTTCACTTCTAATATCATAAAGTGGTGTCCAACCTGCTTCTGAGACTAAATAGGAGATTGAGAATTTTCCTGTTGCAGCTTCTTTTGCTGATAAAGTAATTGTAATTCTATGGGAAGGTCCTGTTTCAACTGGATTTAAATTAGCATTTTCTTGGTAATGTTGAAGTTTATTTAATCGATCATTCATTCTTCTTTTCTTTTCATTTTTGTCAACTTTTCGTCTATTCAATGCCAATAATTTTTTGTTTATTTCAACCATTTTAGCAGAATAATAGTCAACTGTTTGTTTTAATAAATTGATTGAATCGTTGACTTTTCCTTGACCTCGAACTGCTCCATTGTTTGATAAAATGTTTTTTGCCGCATTTAAAACATCAATTTCATCTTGAATGTCTTGAATGTCAAAATTCATATTAATTAAAGAGTCTTGTAACAAATCGATGTCTCTTCTAATTTTTAATGGGATTGCATCTAATTTTAATTCCTCTGGTTTTGGGTAGTATAAGGAATATTTTGAATCTAGTAAAACAACATTTCCAGAAGCTTTTACTTGTAAACTATTAGGGTCAATTGTCGGACAAATTCCATCGATTATCACTTCTGTAACTCCTGGTTTGATTGTGTAATTTGCTTTCCTGTAAACTTGTGCTCCTTGAGCGTAAACAGTAACTTCTGTAATTGTAGATTTGATTATTTCTTTCTCTGCGGCTTGAACACAATTTATAGTGAAAATTAAACCAATTATTCCAACTGTTTTTTTCATATCGATCTTTTTAATTCGTAATTTCACCACAGTACATATTTCATCTAGATTGGTTCACTATTTTTTTTATTTTTTATGATTCATTTTTTAAAGCGTTGTTTTTCAAATAGTAAGAGGGTTTTATTTTTTATACTATTTTTGCCTTTTCTTTTGATTGTTTGGTCCAATTTCTCAGTTTATTTTGAGAGTAAAGACTATATTTCAAATGATTTGTCAAAAATGCCTAAAACAAAAGTTGGTTTATTGTTAGGAACAAGTAGGTATCTGAAAAATAACAGTCCTAATGCATATTTTTTCAATCGAATTGATGCGACAGTTAAATTATTTAAGTCAGGAAAAATCCAACATGTTTTAGTGAGTGGTGACAACGGGACAAAAGAGTATAATGAACCTGAGGATATGAAAACAGAGTTGATCGCACGAGGAATTCCTGAAAATAAAATAACATTGGATTTTGCAGGATTTGATACGTATGATTCAATGATAAGAGCTCAAAGAATTTTTGGACAAAATAAATTTATTGTTGTGTCCCAACATTTTCATAATCAAAGAGCAGTTTATATTGCTAGAAGATTCGGTATTGATGCCTATGGATTTGATGCAGGTGAAGTTAAAAAACATGGTGCTTTTTTAACGAAATTGAGAGAGTATTTTGCTTGCGTTAAAGCTTATGTAGAAGTGAAAGCTTCAGTTGATCCTACGTTTCTTGGGAAAGAAGAGATAATTTGAAACAAAAAAAGACTCAATCACCGTTCGATAATTAAGTCTTTAAATCTTATGTCTTTTCGTCTTGAATCTATTAAATCATTTCACGAATTTCACGAATTATTTTTTCAGCTAAATCATTCGCTTTTTCTTCCGTAGCACTTTCTGAATAGATGCGAATAATCGGTTCTGTATTACTTTTTCTTAAGTGAACCCATTCTTTTTCAATGTAAATTTTTACACCGTCAATTGTGTCAACTTCACATTCTGAATATTTTAATGCCATTTTAGCTAAAATTGAGTCAACATCGATAGAAGGAGTTAATTCAATTTTGTTTTTAGAAATGGTATACGTTGGATAGCTGTTTCTTAATGCTGAAACAGTCATTTTTTTATGAGCTAAATGAGATAAAAATAAAGCAATACCGACTAATGAATCACGTCCATAATGTAAATCAGGATAAATGATTCCTCCATTTCCTTCTCCACCAATTACAGCATTTGTTTCTTTCATTTTTGTCACAACATTTACTTCACCTACAGCAGCTGCAGAATAAAGTAATCCTCTAGCTTCAGTTATATCTCTTAAAGCACGAGTTGAAGAAAGATTTGATACAGTTGCTCCAGGTGTATGTGTTAGAACATAGTCTCCAACTGCAACTAAGGTATATTCTTCGCCGAACATAGAGCCATCTTCACAAACAATTGCTAAACGATCAACATCTGGATCAACAGTAAATCCCATGTCTGCTTTAACTTCTTTGATTTTATCAGATAAATCTGTCAAATGTTCTGGAAGTGGCTCTGGATTATGAGGAAAATGTCCTGTAGGATCACAATATAGTTTTGTAATATTTTTAACTCCTAATGCTTCCAACATTGCAGGGACAAATATTCCGCCTGTTGAATTTACAGCATCAATAACGATACTGAAATTTGCATTCTCAATGGCTTTTCTGTCTACAAGAGGTAAAGCTAAAATTGCATCAATGTGTTTTTTTAAGTACTCATCTGTTTCAGTAACTTTTCCAAGATCATCAACATCTGCAAAAATAAACGATTCTTTCTCTGCAATATTCAAGACTTCTTCACCGTCTGAACCAGAAATAAATTCACCTAATTCATTTAATAATTTTAAAGCGTTCCATTGTTTTGGATTATGACTAGCGGTAAGGATAATCCCTCCATGCGCATTTTCCATAGTAACTGCCATTTCAACAGTTGGTGTAGTAGACAACCCAAGGTTTACAACATCAATACCTAAACCAATCAAAGTTGATATAACTAAATCAGAAATCATTTGTCCCGAAATACGAGCATCTCTACCAACGACAACTTTCAATTTGTTTTGGGAATTTCTATTAATTAACCAAGTTCCATAAGCTGCTGCAAATTTAACAGCATCAACTGGAGTTAATCCATCGTTGACTTTTCCTCCGATTGTTCCACGGATTCCTGAAATAGATTTAATAAGTGTCATAATTATTGTAAATATAATTGTTGAATTTTATTTTAGACTTCAGCAGATAATCAGACTATGACCAAAAACCTAACACCTAAGACCTAATATCTAGTTTTGATTATGTTTTGCACTATCACTTGCTTCTTCAAATTCTTTTTTGAGTCCGACCATTTTTAAACAAGCAATAGCACATTCAATTCCTTTGTTTCCGTGAATTCCTCCAGATCGATCAATTGATTGTTGAATTGTATTATCGGTTAACACACAAAATGCTACTGGGACATTGTACTGTAAATTCACATCTTTTATTCCTTGTGTTGTTCCATCACAAACAAAATCGAAATGTTTTGTTTCGCCTTGTATTACAACTCCAATGGCAATTATCCCATCAACTTCTGTGTATTCACACATGAATTGAGCCCCTAGTGGAAGTTCAAATGCACCAGGAACAAATCGAACAAGAATGTTTTCTTCAGGAACACCATTGTCAAGAAGAGCTTCTTTAGCACCTTTTAATAAATTCAATGTAATTGAATCATTCCATTCAGAAACAACAATGCCGATTCTAAAATCGGCACCATTTGGAACAAAGTCCTTATTGTATTCTGACAAATTGCGATTAGCACTAGCCATATTCTTATTTTATTTTGTAGCTCTCGCTATGTATTTTTTTATTGATTTTTGAGTAGCAAAATCAGGATAATTATCTTGAATTCTTTTGTAAATTGCAAGCGCTTCTTCATTTTCTTTTAGTTTCTCAGAACATGCTGCAGCTTTAAACAAATAAGTTGGTGTTGTGAATTCATCTTCGTTTGCATCTGCTGCTTTCAAATAAAGTGTTGCAGCTTCTTCATATTTTTTCATTTCACTTTTACAATCTCCTTGTAATCCAATTGCCATTACTGAAACTGTTTTATGTTTTACTTTTACACCTTCTAATTCATCAAGTGCTTTAGAAAATTGACCTTTAGCCATTAATTGTCTAGCGTAGATAAATTGAGCAACTTCACCTCCAATTTTACCATCGTATTTTTTTACAACTGGCTTAAGTTGGTCTATTGCTGCATCAGTAGAATCTTTTTCAGCATAATTTAAACCTTCAAAATAAGCTGCTTTCGATTTTTCATTGGCAGGTCCTCCTATGAATATTGAATATAAAAAATATCCTACGACTAAAACAACAACTCCACCTACCGCATAAGTGATTAATCTTAGTTTATCGTTTGATTTAAACTGCTCTTTAATTGATGATCCTGATATATTTTCTAACATTTTACTCTATTTTACGTTGCAAAAATAGTTTTTTTTTTGAATTATCAATTCGATTTTATCAACAAGTTATACATAATTATTATTCGTGTAAGCTATTTTGATGTTTTCATTCGTATTTATATAAGGTTCGAATACTTTTTTTTACTTTTTAGACATCGGTATAATTTAATGATTTGTTGATATTTCTAGTAAATTTAATGAAATACTTCATGCTTATTTCATTACTTTTGATGACATGTATTTGAAATCACTTCAACTTATTAATTTTAAGAATTACGAAGAAGCTGAAATTTCTCTTTCTTCGGGTATTAATTGTTTTTCAGGACAAAATGGATCTGGAAAGACAAATATTTTAGATGCTTTGCATTACTTAAGTATGTGTAAGTCTTATTTAAATGCAATCGACCGTCAAAATATTCGTTTCGGTCAGCAATTTTTTGTTGTGCAAGGAAATTGGGTAAAGAATGAGCAAGAAATTAATATTCATTGTGCTGTTAAAGCTGGTTCTAAAAAGGTTTTTAAGCGTAATAAAAATGAATACGATAAATTAGCAGATCACATAGGACAATTTCCGACGGTAATGATTTCTCCTTATGACAGAGATCTAATAGTGGAAGGAAGTGAGTTTCGTCGCAAATGGATGGATGGTATTATTTCACAATTTAATCGCCGTTATTTAGATGATCTTCAACGCTATCATAAAATATTAGATCAGAGAAATGCCTTATTGAAAAATATGTATGAACATGGTTTGTTTGATCGAGAATCTATTGAGGTTTGGAATGATCAGATGATTCTTGTTGGTACAGCGATTCATGAAGCGAGAAAAAAGTTTTTAGAAGAATTTATTCCTGTTTTTCAAACGAATTATAATTTTATTGGTTTAGATATTGAAGAAGTACATCTTGAATACCGTTCTCAATTAAATACTGTTTCATTTACTGATTTATTAATTCAATTTCAACAAAAAGATGCTTTTACTCATCATTCAAATGCTGGAATTCATAAAGATGATTTAGTATTTACAATAAAAGGTCATCCAGTTAAAAAATTTGGTTCACAAGGTCAACAAAAGTCATTTTTAATAGCGCTTAAATTAGCTCAATACGAATGGCTTAAACGACATTTGGGTGTTAATCCAGTTTTGATGTTGGATGATATTTTTGATAAATTAGATAATCAACGAGTCCAAAAATTGATGGATTTGGTTTCGCAACAACATTTTGGTCAAGTTTTGGTGACAGATACGGATCCAACTAGAATTCGGTCTGTATTTAAAGAAAGTGGTTTTGAATGCAAAAACTTCCTTGTAAATAATGGCGAAATTCATGTTTCAGATGATTTGCAATTCGCAAATGCTAAGTTGCCAATTTTAAATACGAATGATAATTTAGAAAATTAGTACTATTCTTATGGATGAAAGAAAACGGACTTCGAATCAATCTACTCTAGGAGAAGTTATTGAAAAGTTAATGAAGGCTTATCGATTAGATGGAAAATTGAAAGAAATGGATGTAATAGAATCTTGGGGAGAAATGATGGGGTTAGCTGTTGCAAATCGTACAAGAAATATTCATATTCGAAATAAAACGTTGTTTTTGACAATGGATTCAGCTGTAATGCGTGATGAATTAAGTTATGGAAAAGCGGTAATTATTCAGCGAATTAATGAAAAAGCTGGATTTGAAATGATTACAAATGTGTTTTTCGGTTAACGATGATCCGGGGGTAATATTGTAGGTACTTTTGAAACACGATCGTGTAAAACAATTGCACCTGTAACTCCAACATTCAAAGAAGAATTTCCTGGTAATTTAATTACAAAATGACATTTATCTAAAACTTCTTGAGGCAGTCCATGATCTTCAGCTCCCAAAAGATAAATAGCTCTTTGTGGATGTTCAAAATCATGAAGAAAAGTTGCAGAATCATCGATTTCTACACCGATTAGCCTGCAGTTGTATGGTATGTTATTTAATAATTCTTCAAAAGTGTCGTAGTGAAATAATGGAATTCTTGACCATGCATTTACAACATCTGACACTTGTTTTTTATACTTTTTTTCAACTGTAAAAATATAGGATGCTCCTAAAATATAAGCTGAACGCCAAAGGGTTCCGATATTATGTTCTGTTTTTCCTCTAAATACTCCAATTGCTGAATAGCCTCCTGTTTTTGATGTTCGCATAGGACAAAGGTATAATTTTGATTTTATATTTTGTGATTATTATTTGATTGAAAAATCAATTAATAATCCATTCCCATAGGATAGGACTTAAGTCCTATCCTATGGGAATGGATTTTTTATTAACTTCGTAAATAAAAACATCAATCTATATGAACACTATTTCTATTATAAGAGCAACTATTAATTCTATTTTTGATTTATTTCTTTGTGAAAATTTTAAGAAGTTTCAATTTTTTTTAGGTTTTACATTGTTGTCTAGTTTATCTGCTTATCTCTTCTCTTTTATTTATTATTTTTCTTTTTTTGTGTTAAAAAATCCAGATAATTCATGGTTTTATTTTTTGAATGATATGTTTACTTTTTATTATATTCATACAATTGCTTCTTCATTTTTAATTGTAAATTGTATTGTACTTTTAATTTTTTTTAATTCTAAAAATGGTTTTTTTAAAGTTCGAAAAATAAGGATTAAGGATGTGTTTAGTTCTGATTTTAAATCACATTTATTATTGATTTTTGGGCTTTATGCGATAATTACCTTTTTTCATATTTTATTATCTGATAATGTTATTAAAGCTGATGATAAAAACGCATTAGATACGTTGTTAAAAGCGGATGGGTTTGAGGTTGAAGGTTATTATTTAAACACTTGGATTTCAAATGTTTTTTCTTTTTTTAAGTTTCTATTGCCTTTTTTATCTTTAATAGTATTCAATGTTTATTTGAATAACAATAAAAAAATTAATTGGTCTGTACTTCGAGAACATAAAATAAAAATTTTGAGTTCTTTGATTTTAATTTTAGTAATCGATAAAGTTTTAAATGGAACGTTGGATGGATTGAATAAAATTGTTTTTTCTTTTATACATATTCCTTTTAAAATGTACGATGTTCCAATATTTTTAGATTTAGGGATTTATGTGTGCTTATTATCTATTTCTTTTATGGGTTTTTTTGGTGCAATATTTTTTCCATTTTATGATAGGAAAATGGAATTTGACGAAAATGATAATGTTGAATTAATTGAAAGTTCAGATTTATTAGATTAATTGTTTATGACCCATTTCTTCCATAGGAATAGGACTTAAGTCCTATTCCTATGGAAGAAATGGGAATTTAATTTATCTTTGTGGTTTAATCGTATTTACTATTCAATTTATGGAATTTATTTCTCAAGAACTCGATAATTATGTTTGCAATCATACTGAAAAGGAACCGTCTCTTTTATATGATTTAAATCGTAAAACAAATTTAGAAGTTCTCCGACCAAGAATGTTAAGTGGACATTTTCAAGGTCGTGTTTTGAGTATGCTTTCTCACATGATTCAACCGATGAATATTCTTGAAATTGGAACTTATACGGGGTATTCAGCATTGTCATTTGCGGAGGGATTACAAACAGGAGGGAAGGTTATTACGATTGATATTAACGAAGAGTTAGAAGAAATGGTCAATGAATTTATTGATCAATCTGATTATAAAGAAAATGTTGAAATGATTGTGGGAGATGCTTCTATCATCATTCCAACGCTTAATGTTGAATTTGATATTGTTTTTATTGATGCTGATAAACAAAATTACAGTAAATATTATGACATTGTTTTTGATAAAGTGAAAAAGGGAGGATACATCATTGCTGATAATGTTCTTTGGTCTGGAAAAGTTGTTGAAGATTATGATGCAACTGATAGAGATACGCAATTATTGATGGATTTTAATCAAAAAGTATATCAAGACGAAAGAGTTCAAAATGTACTTTTCCCAATAAGGGATGGACTAATGATTGCAAGAAAAAAATAATTTTTTTAAATTTGTATCGAAGTCATTGCCAATTTAGTACTTGCAAATTTTTATCCGAATCATCTTTTCCATAATTTAATTGTATTCCTCGTATCACTTTTTCGATTGAATCCCATTTGGTAGTTCTATTTGGAAATAGACTGATGATTTCTCTAGCAGGAATTTCTTTGGTTTCTGTTGAATAAATTCGTTTGCATTTTGATTCATCTAATTTTAAAACACGAAGATATTCTTTTGGAACCAATGTATATCCACCTTTAACGTCAACCATTCTAAGTAATAATTCAAGATTTCCACCTTCGTAGTTCCAACCTCCATTATTGTCATTTCCTAGTCCGCAAAAATGGATCATTTGTGTGCGTAAACAATTTCCTTTACTCAACAACCATGGGTGCAATTCCATTAAGATTTTTGTTGAAATTGTTTCATTTAAAATTGATGGAACATAAGCTTTAATTTCTTCTTTAAAAAGGGGAATTGTTCTAAGGTTTGTTTGATTATGAGGTCCAGCCATGATGGCTAGATCAATTTCTTTTTTATCTAGAGCGATTAGTAATTCATCTGATTTCATTTCTTCAATTGTTAATTGAATGTTAGGTAATGAAATTTTCCATTTATCAAACATATCGGAAACTAAAAAAGCTGAAATGGTTGGTATAATTCCGATTCGAAGGTGTTCAATATAAGTTCCATTCATTGTTTTTGTCAGTTTAGAAATTTTCTCAAGTTCATTTAGAATATCTCGAATAATTACAATTAGTTTTGTTCCAAATAATGTCAAAGTTAGTGGGTTAGTTGAGCGGTCAAATATCAAGTAACCTAAATCGTCTTCCGCTTTTTTAATTTGCATGGAGAGAGTGGGTTGGGTGACAAAACAAGCTTCACTGGCTCTTTGAAAATGTCGATTATCGTTTACCGATAATATGTAATGCATTTGTTGTATTGAAATCATATAAATATTATCTATTGATATATAAAATTAATCAATATAATTTATGAAAACAAATAATGTATGTTTGTATTGTAAATAAAATTAATCTATGGATGTTCAGAATTGTTTTTCGGTAGTATATACTTTTAAAATTAAAGAAGGTAAAGAGTCTGAATTTATTCAGAATTGGAAAGATTTAACCATTTTATTTTATGAATATGAAGGCAGTTTAGGTTCTAGATTGCATAAAGTAGAAGAAAATTTCTTTATGGCTTACGCATTATGGCCAAATAAAAAAACGTTTGATGAAGCTTCTAATAAATTACCTTCTGAGGTGAATGAATTAAAATTTAAACAACAACAATGCATTGATGAATTTAAAATTGTTCATCAATCTTTTGTTGTTTCTGATTTGATTCAGAGTGAAATACATCCAAACAATGTTGAAGTATAGATTTAAGTAATAAAATGAAATTTTATAGCATCGATTAATGAAAATTTATTCATTAATTTTGAAAGTGTAAGTTGTATAATAATTTAAAAATAAATAAAATGAGTGTATTAGTAGGTAAGAAAGCACCGTCATTTTCAGCTGGAGCTGTAATAAACGGAAAAGAAGTAGTAAGTGGATTTTCTTTGGATCAGTATATTGGAAAAAATGAAGTTTTATTTTTCTTTTATCCAAAAGATTTTACATTTGTTTGTCCTTCTGAATTGCATGCGTTTCAAGCGAAATTAGGTGAATTCGAATCAAGAGGTGTTAAAGTTGTTGCTTGTTCAACTGATACTGAAGAGTCTCACTGGGGATGGTTACAAGTTCCTAAAAACAAAGGTGGAATCGAAGGTGTTACATATCCTTTAGTTGCAGATACTTCTAAAACTATTTCTGAAGCTTTCGGTGTTTTAGCGGGGGAATATGAATACGACATGGACGGACGTTTAGAAGCAAGCGGGCCAATGATCGCTTACCGTGGATTATTCTTAATAGATAAAAATGGAGTTGTTATGCACCAATTGGTAAATAATTTCCCATTAGGAAGAAACGTTGATGAAGCTTTGCGTATGGTTGATGCTTTACAATTCTTCCAAGAAAATGGAGAAGTTTGTCCTGCAAACTGGACAAAAGGAGATGACGGAATGACAGCAAGTTTTGAAGGTGTTGCTGATTATTTAGCGGCACATTGATTTATTCATTGATTGACAGATTGCAGATTTCAAATTACAGATTGCAGTTTTGAATAAATTTAAAAGTCCGAAGGTTTATTAATCTTCGGACTTTTTTAGCATGTAATATCTATTTTAGTTCAATATCACCTGAATTTGAAATTATTTTGACCATTATTTTACCTTTATTAATCACTAATTTAGTAGATTCAGAATATTGTTGATTATCTTTATTGATGTTAATATCCCCTAAATCTGTTTTTAAATCGAAACTTAAATCTTCCATTTTATTAATAGTATTTAAATTGACATCACCTAAATTAGAATTGATGGAAACACTCTCTACCAACTCTATGTTTTTTCCAGTTATACTTCCAGAACGGGTATTGAGGGATAAATTTCCTTTAGATCTATCGATGTCTGTGTCTCCTAAATCAGAGGTTATATCTAGGTTTCCTGTCAGATTTAGTATTTTTATGTCTCCAGAGTTTGATTGTGATTTAACATTTCCTGATATGTTTTGTAAGGTTTGGTCGCCGAGTGAACTTTCAATTTCTATGTTCCCAAAACAATCGAATAATTTTGTATCTCCAGAAGAAGTTTCTGAATGAATAGTACCTGAAATGTTTCTCAATTCTTGTTCACCAAGATTACTCTTAATTTCTAAATTTCCTTTTAAAGTAGAAATTTTAGCGTTTCCACTATTTAGCTTCAAATTAATATTCCCTGTGAAATCAAAAACATCAACATCACCTAAACCTCCTTCAATATTTAGTTTTCCTTGTGAGTTTAGCGCATTTAGATTTCCTAAATTTGAGATGATTTTTAAATCGCTATTTAAATCAGCTATTTTTATATCTCCATTTGAATTGTCAATGAAACTCTGACTATTTGCAATGTTTTTGATTGATACATTTCCATTTGAATTTTTGATAGAAAGCAAAGTAGAAGGAGGAACTCTTAAATCTAATTTTACTTGTTTGATTGAGTTAAATCCTTTGTTAAAGTAAGTTTTTTCTCCGCTTTTAATCGATATTGTTAATTTAGTATCTGAAATTTCATAAAAGATTTTATTTTGTTCTATTTTCACTATTTTTTTCTTCTTTTTTTCTTCGGGAGTGATGTATTCAAAATCTAAAAATGTTTTATCATCTTCATTTCCTAGAATAGTAATATCAGCATTATTACTGCATATTTCAATTTCCTTAATTCCGTTAAAAACAGTGTCGTTTAAAATAAATGTTCCTGTTATGTTACCACATTCACAAATTTCATTTTGTTTTAAAAGAGGCGTTGTAAAAGACTTTTTAACTTCAATTGGATATTCTAAATTTGGGTATACATTTGAAAAGATAGTTTGTAAATTGTCAGTTTTAATCTCAGGGATAAACATAAAAGCAGGGACAATCTTTAAGGAACTTACAGGATTGATTAGTGATACTTTATTACTACTAATTTCGGGTGTGTTTTTTTCTTCTTGAGTTTGAGAATTAATTAAGGTAGAATCAACAATTTTTTTGATTCTATGTTTCTCAGTTTTTTTACTTATTGAATTAGTGGTAACTATTACGATACCTGTTATAATTGAAGCTCCAAATATAAAAGATTTAAGCCAAGATATTTTACTTGTTGCTATAGATGGATTTTGGATTTTTAAGTCAATAGAATTCCATAGATTAGCTGTTGGTTCTAATGTGTCAAATGCTTCACGATTTTCTTTTACGAAGGTTTCTAAATTGCTTTTCATAATTGTAAATTTTTATCCTGAATTAATTGAATTATTTTTTTCTTCGCTCTATTGTACTGAGATTTGGACGTTCCTTCACTAATTTTTAGTGTGTTTGCGATTTCTTTGTGACTATAATCTTCAAATAAATAGAGTGTTAACACAATTCGATATCCATCTGGAAGTTCTTGAATACATTTTTTTACAATTTCTATGTCGTATTTTATATCGTTAGGTTCATCTATTTCTTCAACAATTTCAATTTGATCAATAGAGATTGCATTGTTTTTTTTCTTTTTTAGAAGATCAATTGAATGATTAATGACAACTCTTTTTATCCAACTACCAAATGCGGCTTCATTTTCAAAATTATGAATGTTTTGAAATGCTTTTGTAAAGGACTCTTGTAATACGTCGTTTGAATCGTCTAAATTGTTTAAAAGTCGAAAACTAATATTATACATTGCTTTGTTATACAAATTATAGATTTCTTTAAAAGCAAGATTGTCTCCTTTTTTACATCGATTAATAACCGAGTCCTCAATAATTTTTTGTCTTTTTAATAATTCCATATTCTTATAGTGTCTGTTTTAAAAACGACTAAGAAGCAAAAGGTTGCATGAGAATCTTATAAAATATTTTTTCAGCTTGATTTTAGGGGTGGAATTGAGTAAATTCATTTTATTTTAAATTGGGTTTAATGATATTGTTATAAATACGATCACTCCAATTTAAGGCAATGTTTTCATTCGTAATGTTTACCCATTTGTCTTTTTTTGGAAAAAGAATGTGATGATGCATGACAATACATCCGGTGTATTTTAAATTAAAAAACAAAAAATAATAAATCGAATTAATTCTTTTAGAACGGTATGCAAACTTTGTCATTCTTGAAATTATTGTGCATTTATCGATAAAATAAATTTCATGTTTAGCTGCCGATAAATTTATGTCTTTTATATAAATATCACTTATGATTTTAAGCGGTATGTTATTGTTAGAATAGGTAATAAAACTACTGTATTTATTTACATGTTCTATTGTTTTTTTGATTTTATTCTGAATTACCAACAAGTCAATACTATCTAATGACGTAGATAACGTATTTATTTCTTTATCTTTCAGAATGTATTCTTTTTTGGTAAATTCAAATTTTTTAGGACAGTTTATTTTAATTTTTACAATTTTAGTTTCTTTTTTTGAATTCACTTTTGTTTCACAAGCACTAATAAGTACAAGTAATGAAGTTAAAGAGATTTTTAAAAAGAGATTCATGTTTAAACTGTTCAAGTATTAACGTAAATATTAAATTGTAAATTGCCAAGAAGTATTTTTTTACAAGTTATTCAATAAAATCTAAATCTTTATCATGAGATTCACTTATTGTGAAAGTACAGTAAAATCCTAAACCAAATGCAATTATACCTACAAGTGAAGCTGCATATATTACACTTCCTAAAGGTTGAATAGAATAGTTAAATAAAAGGGTCATAGGAATAACCATCCCTCGAACCATATTTGGTATTGTTGTGGCAGCAGTTGAACGAATATTGGTGCCGAATTGTTCAGCCCCAACAGTGACAAACATGGCCCAATAACCAGTTCCTATTCCTAGCCAAATGCAATAGAAATAGTATGTTTTCGCAGTGTTTACATTTCCAAATAACATCAATATTACACCAATTAAAGTAAAAGCCATCATTAATATAATTGCTTTTTTTCTTGATTTTAACCATTGACTTATGAAACCACTTAAGAAATCACCTGCAGAAATTCCAATGTATGACCACATGATTGCAAGCCCAGGAGAAAGTTGACCTTTAATTCCTAAAGAGCTAGAAAATTTATTCGCTAAAGTTGCCATTATGCCAATGCAAAACCATGTAGGAAGACCAATTGCAATACATTTTATGTAACGAATAAATCGATCTTTTTGAGTGAATAAGGAGAAGAAATTTCCTTTTGAAATTGATTTTTCTTTTTCGATTTCTTTAAATATTCCCGATTCAACAACTCCAATTCTAAAAACAAGAAGTACAATTCCCATTGTTCCTCCGATGAAATAAGCTATTGTCCAATCTTTTGAAGTTTCTACTGTTAAAAATGCAGCAACAGCTCCAAGTAATCCGAATCCAGCGACAATTGAGGTTCCAATAGCTCTTAATTCTTTTGGTAAAGATTCTGCAACTAGAGTTATTCCCGCTCCTAATTCACCTGCGAGCCCAATTCCAGCAATAAATCGTAATAATGCATAAGCGAAAGTTTTGTCCATGAAATTAATTTGTGGTAAAAATCCACACGCTATATTTGCTAAAGAATAGATAATTATTGATCCGAATAAAACGGAAAGTCTCCCTTTTTTATCACCCAAAACTCCCCAAATAATTCCACCTAAAAGAAGTCCAAACATTTGCCAATTTAAAATTAAAATCCCTGTTGAATCTGGTTCAATTCCCATACTAATTAAACTTGGTACACGAACGATACTAAATAATAATAGATCATATATATCGACAAAATAACCTAGAGCTGCGACAATTACTGGCAAGCAAAAAAGATGTTTAATTTTTTCTTTAAAAGTGAAAGTTCTCATTTAAAATCTATTTTTAATTGTTTTATTTGAATAACATAAGGACGAAGATAGGGTTTTCATTGTATAATAAAATAGTTGGAGTAGTTTTATCTTTAAAATCATTGCTTTTCACTATCTTCGTAAAATGCAAATGGATGAATTTTATATGCAAAGATGTATTGATCTTGCTCGATTAGGAAATGGAAATGTTGCTCCAAATCCAATGGTAGGTTCTGTTATTGTTTTTGAAAATAGAGTAATTGGTGAAGGTTATCATCAACTATATGGAAAAGCTCATGCAGAAGTAAACGCTATTGATAATGTTAAGGATAAATCGCTTTTGAGTAAATCTACTATTTATGTTTCTCTTGAACCTTGTGCTCATTATGGTCAAACTCCGCCTTGTGTAGATTTGATAATTAAAAATAAATTGAAGAGAGTTGTTATAGGTTGTTCAGATAGTTTTGAAAAAGTAAGCGGTAAAGGTGTCCAAAAATTAAAAGATACTGGAATTGATGTTACAATTGGTGTGTTAGAAAAGGAATGTAGAGAATTAAATAAGCGATTTTTCACTTTTCACGAGAAAAAAAGACCTTATGTTGTTTTGAAATGGGCTCAAACCAAAGATGGATTTATCGATAAAAAAAGATCAGATTCTTGTCAAGAAATTAATTGGATAAGTTCTCCAGAAACAAAAATGCTGGTTCATAAATGGCGTTCAGAGGAGCATAGTATTTTAGTGGGTAAAAATACAGTTCAAAAAGATAATCCGACATTAACCGTTCGTGAAATTGAAGGGGAAAATCCAATTCGAATAATTTTAGATAGTCAATTAGAGTTAAATACATCAAACAATGTTTTTAATAACGAATCAAATACGATCATTTTTAATTTAATTAAGGATGCAAAGTTAGATAATTTAGAATGGATTAAACTTTCAAATATGAAAGTTCAAACAATTTTAGAAGCACTTTATAAAAAGAATATTCAATCTGTTTTTATTGAAGGAGGAGCATTCACTCTTCAATCATTTATTGACTCGAATTGTTGGGATGAAGCAAGAGTAATAGTTGGTGAAACTTTTTTTAATGAGGGTGTTATTGCTCCTGTTATCTCTAAAATTCCAAGTTCAAATTTTAATTTTTCTACTGATTCAATTTATATATATTCAAACGTATGATTTCATTATTGTTAACTATTATTTTAATTAATTTTATTTTTGTTCAATTTAAATTGTATCCAAAATATGGAATTAATACGTTTCAATCTATTGTTTTTAATTATATAGCTGCATTCACTTGTGGTTTTTTAATTTTTGGAAAAGATTGGAATTCAAGTTTTTTAGATCACGGTGATTGGCCATATTTAGCTGTTGTTTCAGGAATACTTTTTATTTCATTGTTTTTAGTGATGGGATTGAGTTCTCAAAAAAATGGTGTTGCGATGACATCTGTTGCTGTGAAAATGAGTATGGCTTTGACTTTAACTTTCATGATTAAGTTTTACAATGAATCTCTTTCAATGTTAAAAATAGGAGGGATTCTTTTTGCTTTTTTAGGTGTTTTCTTGATGGCTTTTCAAAAAAAAGAAGATTCATCGGGTAAATCGTATACTTGGATGTTACTGTTTTTGTTTGTAGGGAATGCTTTTTTAGATATTATATTAAATTATTTTCAAAAGTATGAAGTGAAAAATATTCCAAATTCGTTGTTTTGTGCCATTGGCTTTGGTCTAGCGGGATTAATCGGCTTAGTGGTTTTCGTTGTTAGAATTATTAGAGGGAATGAAAAATTCGAATTAAAAAACATTGTTGCAGGTGTTGTTTTAGGTGTTCCGAATTTTTTTTCAATTTATTTTTTATTAGAATCTTACAAAACTTCTGGTTGGAATGATTCTACTGTTTTATCTATAATGAATGTTTCAATTGTGTTAGTTTCGGCTTTAATTGGATTTGTTGCTTTTAGAGAAAATGCAAGTCGCCAAAAAATGATTGGTCTTATTTCTTCAGTTTTAGCAATTGGGTTACTTTATTTTGCGACTTTAAGCTGATTTTAATTTATTATTTATATACTTTTTATGAAAATACATTCTTTAAACACAGGTAATTTTAAATTAGATGGGGGAGCAATGTTTGGAGTTGTTCCAAAAACCATTTGGCAAAGAACTAATCCTTCTGACTCAAATAATATGTGTGATTGGTCAATGAGAAGCATGTTAGTTGAAGATGGTGATAGATTGATATTAATTGATGCTGGTATTGGTGATAAACAAGATGAAAAATTTTTCTCTCATTTTCATTTAAATGGAACGGATAGTTTATATAGCAATTTAAAAAAGCTTGGATTTTCTCCCGATGACATAACGGATGTTTTTTTGACTCATTTACATTTTGATCATTGTGGAGGAGCTGTTCAATGGAATAAAGATAGAACCGGCTTTATTCCAAGTTTTAAAAATGCTACCTATTGGAGCACTGAAAATCATTGGGATTGGGCTGTAAATCCAAATCCAAGAGAAAAGGCTTCTTTTTTAGCTGAAAATATTATGCCTTTAAAAGAAAGTGGACAGTTAAAATTTATTAAAAGAGAAGGAAATTTTACTCAAAATGTATTCAATAATTTTGATGTTCTTTTTGTTGATGGACATACCGAAAGTATGATGATTCCACATATTCAATATCAAGAAAAAACGTTAGTGTTTATGGCTGATTTGTTGCCAAGTGTAGGACATATTCCACTTCCTTATGTAATGGGATATGATACAAGACCGCTTTTAACAATGACGGAGAAAGAGAAGTTTTTAAATTTAGCTACAGAAAAAGAATATATTTTGTTCTTAGAACATGATAGTCAGAACGAATGTTGTACACTTCAAAATACAGAAAAAGGTATTCGACTAAATAAAAGTTATCAATTTTCGGAACTTTTTCAATAACTATTCGTATTTTAACATTATAAAGCTTTTAATTTCAATCAATAGGCTATGGAAAAATACTTACAACTACTTTTAAAAGAGGCAAACACGGTAATCATTCCTGGTTTGGGTGCATTAACTATCACTAATGATAAAACTGGTGAAATTATGTTTATGCCTTATTTAAAGTATGATGATGGTAAATTATCTTCATTTATAAAAGAGAAGAAAGGTGTTTCCGATGAAGAAGCGAAACGATTGATTGAAGTAAAAGTTGAATCTGTTTTAAGTAATCTTGATAATGGTTCCAACGCTCAATTAAGTGGATTGGGTTTTTTTTCTAAAGATAATTCAGGCGACATTATTTTTACAAATGATTCAACTCAAAGGGAAAATGAAAATAAAGAGGAAAAAGAAACGTTTTCCAATCAAACTATTGATGAAATTCCATCAATTATTCCCGAAGTTGATCATTTAGTAAATGAAACAAAATCTATACCTGAAGAAATTATCGAAAAGGTGGATACAGCTTCAGAATTAGAAGAGCCAATAAGTATTCCTGTAGAAAAAAAGAAAGGCTTTTTTGGTTTATTTCAAAGAAAAAAAGAAAAAAGTGCTCCAATTGTAGATGAGGTTAAAACTGTTTCTGAAGAAAATAAAATTGAAGAGGTTGAAGATTCAAAAATAAATTTAGAGAATGAAATTGTCGAAGAAAAACGAATTGTAGAAATTGTCGATCAAGAAGAGATTTCATTTGATGTCGTTAATATTACTGAGTTAGAAGATGAAGAAATTGAAGTAAAAAATGTAACTGAAATATTGATTGAGTCAACAATAAAATCAAATGAAGAGATTTTTACTGTTGAATCTTCTGATGAAATTGAGGATTTAAATGTAATTCCGAATGTGAAAACGGTTGAGGTTGTTAATGATACTAACATTGATTCGGAAGAGTTTGAAAATGAAGTGGAAATAGAAGAAGATTTTCTTGAGTCTGATCAAGATGAAATTGTCTATAAAAAGAAAAAAGGAGTTGGTTTTTTTGTTAAAATGTTTTTGTTAATTGCTATTGTTACAAGTGGGATTTTAATTGGAATTAATTTTAAAAATGTTCAAGAACATATTCCTTTTTTATCGCATGAGAAAGAGAAAACAGAAGAGCAAAAAATGATTGATAAATTAGCTTCTGATAAAACGAAACCAAATAGTGCAGAAGAAACAAAGTCTGAAGAATTAATTACTCCAGATGAAGAGGTTTCTGTTGAAGCAGTGCCTGTTTCTACGGCAAAAGAGGAGAAAGTAAATGCGAAACCAATTGCATCTCATTCGGCTGAAAGTTTAAATGAACCAATGGATGTAAAACAAACATTTTATATAGTAATAGGATCATTTTCTAATGTTTCAAATGCTGAAAGGGCTGTTTCTAAATTGGTTTCAGAAGGAAATAATTCAGCTAAAACTGTAGAGAAAAATGGAAAACATTTGGTTACGATTTCCAGTTATTCAAATATTGATGATGCAAATGTTGGGGTTAAAACATTTAAAGAAACGTATGCAAAAGCTTGGATTTTGAAATATTAATTCGTTTGTTTTGCTTTCCTAATTAAGAATTGGACAATTTGATGCTTTTTTAAAGTTTATTTTCCCTTTGTTTCTATGCTTCATACTTGCTTTACAGTCAGGATGATAAAATATAGGTATTTTAGCATAAAAATAAATGTCGGCACCATAAATATCTTGGTTCGTTACCCAATTTAAAAATTTATCTGTTCCAATTGTGATCGGTCCAAATCTCATATTTAAACCTAACTGTGGATCTTTGTATTCGTATAAACTAAAAGGAAGCGCAAAATCGATCCACTTAGTTTCGAATCGAGGACTAATTGAAAGTGAATTAGCATGGCGAAGACCAAATTTATTCTTTCCATGAGGAATACCTTGGATAATAGATGCATTGACATAAATAAACGATCCCCAAACATTGTAATCAAATTGAAGAGAAATAAATGTAGGTAGTTTAACTTTAGTCGGTTTTTTTACACGCCCTTCATTGATAGAAGCTTCAGAAACTTCAAAGACATTTAATGCATTTGCTGTATCTGTTTTAGTGTTTGAATAATTCATCCATTCTACATCTTTCAGTTCATATCCAGCAAATCTGATGTTTTCTTCTTTGAATTTGACTGCTCCAATATCAATAATTGAAAATCCTATTTTATATTTATAGGGTATATATCTACAACCTGATTTTTTTGTATTTGGCTTATAAGATTCACAAGATGCTAATAAACTTTGATAAGTGAAGCCGAGATCTAATCCCATTCCACCTTTAGAGCTTAATTTAGGATGAGGTGTGTACATCGCATCCATGTTTAATGTTTGAAGTGAAATTTGATTACTGTCCCTCACATTTAGATCAATGTTGTAAATGTTTGCTGCTCCAGCTGCTATTGAATAGAATTTTTTAATCGAAGCTCCACCAACAAACATTTCTTTTCCTTTTTTTAAGAAGATGTATGAATAACTTGCTTGTATTTCAGCAAAAGTAAGGGATGATAACTTAATGTTTGAGGCACTGTAATTAATATCTTGATATGGGGTGTTGAATTTTACTCCATCTTCAATAAACGGTCGGGCAAAAGCTGGTAAATGTTGTAGTCCGGAATAACTCCTAGCGTTAAATGCTAGTCCTATACCATGATCACCTTTGCTCCATGTTGCTCCAGGACCTGTTACAAAATCACGATTATAAAATCGAGATTCTTTTCTTCTTACATCGTATCTTATTTCTTTTCCTATTGTTGAACTTTTACCAATAGCATGAATCAAAGTCATGTCTTGTATATAGACGTAGTCATTATTGGTGTAACTTCCAAAACCAACAACGTTAATATCTAAAAACGTTTTAGAATTTGCCATACTTGAAGGATTAAGAACAACCATGTTTGTAGGACAATAATTACTATGAATTGATCCAAATGTATTTTGACTAATTACAAAAATAGAATTCAAAAGAAATAAGCAAATGAATGTTATTCTTAGTAGGAATGATGTAGTTTTAATTTTCAAATTTTCTAGTTTTAAATCCTTGAAGCTAATTCGATAAGTCTGTTTGAAAACCCTGCTTCATTGTCATACCAACCGATAACTTTTATTAAATTACCTGTTACACTTGTCAAATCAGCATCAAAAATACAACTATTTGGATCACCAACAATGTCAATTGAAACAATAGGCTCTTCGGTGTATCGTAAAATACCTTTTAAGTCACCTTCTGATGCTTTTTTCATTGCTGTATTTATTTGTTCTATAGTTGGTGGATTTTTGACGACCATTGTTAAATCTGTCATAGAACCATCAGGAACAGGAACACGATATGCATTTCCATTCATTTTTCCTTTTAATTTTGGAAAAATTTTGGTTAAAGCATTAGCAGCTCCAGTACTTGTAGGGATAATTGAAATTGCTGCCGCTCTTGCTCTACGTAAATCAGTGTGATGAGAATCATGTAGGCGTTGGTCAGATGTATAACTGTGTACAGTTGTAATATAAGCATTTTCTACTTCACACATTTCTAGCAAGACTTTTAGCATGGGGGCTGCTGAATTGGTAGTACAAGACGCATTTGAAAGAATAATGTCATTCATTTCCAATAAATGGTCATTTACACCTAAAACGATTGTTTTTACATCGTCTCCTTTACCTGGTGATGAAATTATTACTTTTTCTGCCCCACCTTTTAAATGTTTACTAGCTTCTTCTTTTGTTAGAAAAAAACCAGTTGATTCAATTACTGTTTTAACATTATAAGCTTTCCAAGGAATTAATTCTGGATTTTTTTCATTTATAAATATAATTTCCTTACCATTTTCAAAAACAATTTTATTTTCAACTATTTCAAATGATAGCTTTAATTTTGAGTGAATACTGTCGTATTTTAATAGATGTGCCAATGTATTTATATCAGATAAGTCATTGACAACAGCAACGTTTACATCATTCCTTAATAGACTTAATCGTGTAAAATATCTCCCTATTCTCCCAAATCCATTAATTCCAATATTTTTCATTTTCTTATTCTTTTAATAACATTGAATAGTCGAGATAAAGATAGATAACTTATGGATACAAAAAAATATTTTCAGAATTAACTTCAAAAAAAAAGCGATCAGAAGATCGCCTTTTTTATCATAAAGTTTTAGTTAAAAGCTGACGTGGATAAACCCATTTTTTAATAGCGGTTCATCTTGTAGTGTCGTAGCAGTAACATTGTAAAAATATACTCCTTGCGACACCATTGTTCCAGAATTATTTGTCCCATCCCAAGTTCCAAGAGGTTCGTCGTATTCTTTAATTAATGCACCCCATCGATCCGTTATTGCGATATGAAAAGTTTTAAATATTTCTTTTTCACCTTTAATGTGGTATAAATCATTTATTCCATCTCCGTTTGGAGAGAATATATTTGGCATTTCAATATCACAAACTCTAACATCTATATTACTTGTCGCTAAAAATGGGCTACCACAAGCAGTAGACACCGATAATGTGTAATTTCCAGGTTGGGTAACAGTAATCGTTTCTGTTGTTTCACCTGTATTCCAAATAATTGATGTTACGAAATCTTTATATAAAATATTCGTAAAAATCACTTGTGAATTCCCTTGACATACTTTGTAGTCATCTGTCTCAGCGTATGGTAATGGGGTAAAACGAATATTTAAAGAATCTATATCATTACAAGTTGGATCAGTATAGATTATTACATAATCTCCAAATTTGCTTACACTAAATTCTGTAGTTGTCCCTGTATTTCCACCAATATAAGTTAATTCTGCGCCAATTGGTGTAACCGAAGACCACACTCCTGGAACTGTCCCGCCACCTGTTACATTTGTCATTATTGTGTCTGTAAAGTGATACAAACAATAGTAGTTGTTTGGATCTTGAGTGATATCTGTAATTGTTACTGGAAGCTGAGTTGTTACTGTGAATGTAGAATCATGAACGCAACCGTTTTGACTTACAAGATGTACATTATAAACTCCTTCTTGAATATTCGTAGAGAACAAAGTGTCAGCTGATGGAGGAGTAATTCCCCAAGTTACACTTTGCATGATGGTGGAATCTTTTATTGATATATGCTCAGGAACTCCTGGACAAACAAAGAAATCTGAAACAATTCCTAAAATCGGAGGAGCTTCCCAAGTAACTTTTATAGTGTCTTTGTCTTGACAACCATTTTCAGTGTAAACTAAGTCAAATGTACCGTATCCACTAAATGTTACCGTTGGATTTAAATTTTGGTTAGAAAATATAGGGGATAGAATAGGTGTTCCTAAAACTGTCCATGTACCTGCTCCAACTCCTCCTGTATTACCAGCCAATGTAATTGAAGGTATACAAGTTGTTGTGTCGGATGATAATACTAAATTCGGTTGAGTTGTAATAGTGAAAGTAGTGTCTTTGAAGCAATAACTAGATATACTCCAAATCCTTGCAGTATAAACGCCTTCAATTAGATTTGGTGAAAAGTCTGTATTGATAATTGTTGGATTTGAGTTAAGTACCCAGTGTACTGAATCTAAAAGTAATGAGTCTGGTAAATATAAATGCGTTGTTAAATCAGCAGGGCAATATTGTAATGGGCCTTGTAAGTTAAAATAAGGTGTTGCAATTATGTTTATTACGGAATCTAATGTTAGCATACAACCACCATTAAATACATCAACACTTAATGTGTCATTATAACTAGAATTAATGGTTGTTATTGAGTCAGTTGAGCCCGTGCTCCATAAAAAATCATCATATGAACTGTTGTTAACTCCGATAGTTACTGGAGCGCACCCTTGTACAAAACTTATCTCAGGTGTAATTGGAAAAGCTGTACTCTCATCTGTAACTTCTACTTTGTAAGTAAATGATGTTATACCAGGTGTGCTATAATTATCAGTACCTGTTACAATTAAATCGTGAAAACCTACATTTTCTAATGCGCCAATTATTTTCACTCTTAATATACCAGTGTATCCTACAGTATTCGAAACTACTTGAATGTTCGTTAAAGTAGTTGATGAAAAAGAAACTGTTGTTAATTGACTATTTTCAGGTGCAATAAACGGGAAGGTGATGTCTAATGTGTCTCCTACCGAATGGCAAACACCTAATGTATCACAAATAGGATTGTTAGGAATAGGAGCTATATTTCCTGCTCCAGCTGAATTACAAAAATTAAATATATAACTTTTATTGTCTAAAAAGTCAACGCCATCGGTAACTCCTAGTGGCCCATCATAATCTGTTCCTGCATGATCAAAACGCCCTATTTGGAAGTAATCAATATTGTTACCTCTATTTGCTCCAGCTGTTGCGGGAGTTCCTCCAAATCCATTTGTACCACTAGAAGCTGAACCTGTTGTCCAGTTCATGTCGTCGTAATAAATTGCTGTATTTCCATAAGGTAGTATTGGGTCAGTACCATTTGTAATTACTATTTGGCAGGTATTTTTCTTGTCACATTGACCGCTGTAATAACCAGCCTCAACCCAGTTAAAAATAGCAGCGGTTGGAGTTGTAGTTGCAAACATTTGACCACATGAGTTAAAATCAAAATCAGCCCAGAAAGCAGCTATCATTTGATTTCCTGAGGAAGGGAATGCGCTAGAATTAAATGAAGAAATAGCACTTCCGAAGCTAATATTACCATTATTATTCATATAAACTTGCGTTTTATTATCGCCGAAAAAACAATAAGTAAAAGGTAAATTAATTAATGGACCAGAACCATCATCGGGACTCCAATTAATATTGTATGGTGTTCCTGGTGATGGAAAATACCCATCACAAATAGATGACTTTTCAAGTGTGAAATTGGTTGATGTATGGGTCGCACCAACCAAAGTATTTGGATTGATCATTTGATCACTAAGAATTATTTCATCTCCTTGTAATGTGTTATGTTCTTTTCGGTATTTATATTCAGCATTCGTAACAAAATTTCCTTGTTGAGAAAATCCAATCAATGTAATGAATAAATAAAATAGAATTAATCCTGTTTTTTTCATTTTAATGTAGTTTGTATTGTATTAGTATTTAATTAAGACGCCATTTAATTTTGAAAAGTTGCATTCAAATATAATCTTTTTAATTGTTTAATTGTTCATTTCACAAATTCATTATTCAAATAAAATCTACTTGAGATAATGGATAAAACAGATTGATTATTGATGTTCAAGGTGTGATTTATTTTTTAACTTTACGCTACATCCAAAATAAATAATAGTAAATGGGGAATAAAACACCAACAATTGCTGATTCTTTTTTAACCAATTGTACATTGTTTCCAAATAATAATGCACTTTTTATAAATGGAGAATATTTCACTTACTCTCAGACTTTAGAACGTGTTTCTACTATTTATTTACAATTAACTCAGCAAGAAAATAACTTCGATCGAATTGGTGTTTATTGTACGGATGATATTAATACTTACGCAAGTGTTTTAGCAATTTCAATCTATGGAGCTGCTTATGTTCCTTTAAATTCAACGTTTCCAGTTAGTCGAAATAAAGAAATAATTGAGTGTGCTGAAATAGATGTTGTTTTAAATTGTTCTTCAACTGAATTTAAAAGTGTTTTTCCAAAATTCAATTTTATTGATTTAAATAATTTGTCTGTTATACCAGATTATTCTATTGAGGACTTAAAAAGAAAAGTATTTCAACCTTTAGCTTACATTTTATTTACTTCTGGATCTACAGGCGTTCCAAAAGGTGTTCCTGTTAATGTAGAAAATGTAAACAACTGTTTTGAATTCTTTTTAGATAAAAAACGATTTAATTTTAGTGAAAATGATCGTTTTATTCAAGTTTTTGAATTGACATTTGATGTCTCAGTTTTTTCTTTCTTTTTACCTTTAAGTATAGGAGCTTGTTGTTACGTGACTCCACAAAAAGGCATTCGATTTATTGAGATTGTTAAAATGCTATTTGAACATAAAATCACAGTTGCTAATTTGGTTCCTTCTGTCTTACAACATCTTGAGAAATACATGCATGAAATCGAATTTCCAGATTTAAAATACAGTTTCTTCTGTGGTGAAAAATTAAGTCATCAAATTGTTTCTAAATGGTCTAAAAAAATCATAAATTCTGAAATTATAAATTTGTATGGTTTAACGGAAACAGGAATTGTTTGTACTTATTACAATTGGAATGAAATGGATTGTATAAATGAAAAAAATAACGACAATGTTCCAATTGGCAAAGTATTCCCAAATGTTGAATATATTCTTATCAATGAATTGGGTGAAATTATTTTGGATAATAATATCGGGGAACTCTGTTTTACAGGTAGACAAATAATTAATCATTATTTAAACAAAAGATATGAAACTAGTTTTATTCAATTAATCAATTCCAATGGAGAAAACAAAAGATTCTATAAAACAGGTGATTTAGTCAGTTTAAACTCTAATGGAAACTTATTGTTTCATGGAAGAATTGACAATCAAGTTAAAGTAAACGGTCACAGAATTGAATTGAATGAAATTGAAGAAAAAATTAAAAAAGTGACTTCGAACATCTTTCAAATCATGTACTTTAAAAATAAAAAGGACATTGCTCAACTTGTTTTATTTATTGAAAAAGAAATTGATGAATTGACATTAAAAAAAAGTTTAAGTACTATTCTTCCAGCTTACATGCTGCCTAGTGAAATTATTTTAGTCGACTCAATTCCTTTAACAATCAATAGTAAAATAGATCAAAAACGATTAGAAGAGATTTATAATTTGAATCAATCTTAAAAAAAGATAGTTTTCATTTAATTAATCTCAATTTAAATGTAATTTTACTTGAAGATTTGAAACAATGGAAGAAACATTATTAAAACAGCTAGAAGATATTTTTAAAGACTTTTTTAAAAACCCTGAAATTGTATTATCTGAATTAACAACTGCCGATGATATTGAAAATTGGAATTCTCTTTCTCATATTAATTTACTAGATAAAATCGAAGAAAAATTTAATTTCAAATTTAACTTCATTGACATCGTTGCATTTAAAAATGTAGGGGACATGTTGTTTTGTATCAATAAAAAACTTGAAAGTAAAAATAATTAATGGCCTTAAATTCCTTATATTATTTTATTTTTTTTCTACTTGTATTTTGTATAAACTACTTTTTAAATCTTAAATTTCGTAAATATTTTTTGACATTATCTAGTTTTGTTTTTATAGGTTTCAATCATTATGAATCTTTATTCATTTTATTGATGTCAATTAGCATCACTTTCTTTTTAGCTAAGAAAATTGATAATTCTAAAATTGAAATAATCAAGAAACGTTACTTCAGATTCAGTATTCTGTTAAGTGTTTTCGGACTATTTTTATTTAAATATTTTGATTCAAAATCAGAGAGTTTTTCTGTTCTAACAAGCGATTTTAAAACTGAAAGTGTTTTGTATTCACTTGGAATTTCATTTTATACTTTACAGAATATTTCCTATCTTTTTGATGTTTACTACAAGCGAATTTCATCGCATATAAGCTTTGTAAATTTTACGCTTTTCGCATCGTATTTTCCTAAGTTCATTATGGGACCAATTACAAACCCAACAGATTTTTTACCACAAATTGACAAATCAAAAATTCAAAAATCATTTATTTTTATTGGAGCACAGAGAATCTTATTAGGAATTGTAAAAAAAACAGTAATAGCTGATCGATTATCGGTTTATGTTCATTTTAATTTTGATTTGAATAATCCAACTACTGGATTAACAAGTCTTGTAACTGTTTTTCTATTTACTATTCAACTTTATTTTGACTTCACAGGGTACATGGATATCGCCTTAGGATCTTCTAAAATGCTAGGATATGATTTAAAAGAAAATTTCAATTTTCCATTGAGAGCAGTTTCAATAACTGATTTTTGGAGAAAATGGTATATATCATTAACTTCTTGGCTTACCGAAAGAATTTATTATCCGCTTTCTTTTAAATACAGAAATCACAAACGATTGGGTATTTCTTTTGCTCTTTTAATAACATTTCTTTTATCAGGAATCTGGCATGGTGTCGGTTTTACATTTATCATTTATGCCTTATGTCATGCTATATTTATGATTATTGAACTTTATACGATTTCATTTAGGGTAAAAATAGCTAAATACCTACCTATCAGACTATATCGTTATTTATGCATATTCCTTACTTTCAATTTAGTAAGTTTCAGTTTTATTTTCTTTAGAGCAACTTCATTGGAGAAATCAATTCAATTTATTCAATCAATTTTTTCTATTCAAAATTTTATACCTACTAATTGGTATTTAGATTTTTTCTCTAAATTAGCTACTGGTGGTGATCAAAAACATTTCTTTAACTTAGCTATCACTATTCTGTTAAGTTGTGTATTTATTGTTTTCGAAAAGTCAATTTTTAAAAATAGTGTTTCAGAAAAGTTAAATATTCGATCAATAATTATACTTTTCTTAACTTTATCATTATTTGGTGCTTTCACTGTACAAGAGCAATTTATATATAATCAATTTTGATGAAGAACATTTCTAAAATAGGTTTAATTTTCGTCTTCATTATTGTTGTATTATTTTCACTTGAAAAAGTGTATGATTTCTTCTTACTTGAAAATCGAAACATAAAAGCTTCTTATATTTTAAAAGAAAAGATTAATGCTTCTATATTAATCGAAGGAAACTGTACCACTTATTCAATGATTTACCCAGAAATAATTGAAAAAAAAACCAAATTAAAGACTTATAATTTAGCCGAACACAATTCAGGATTTGCAGAAAATTACTTGAATTTACACCTTTATTTAAAGAATAATAAAGCTCCCAACTATTTAATTTTATACGTTAGTCCTGAATCATTTGATGAGAGATATAATTTCTTTACAAGTTACCGTTTTTCTCATTTACTCAATGATAAAATAGTTTCAGAAATTGTAAAAGAACGAGATCCAAACTATTATAAATGGACTTCAATTCCATTTTTTAACTACTCTTATTACAATGACGAAATTCATTTTAATGCAATTCAAGGAGTTAAGTATTGTTATTCAAACAAACATTTTCCATTTCTAAAGAAAGGAAATAGACCACTTGACGAGCAATTTGACACTATTAATTATACACAATCCTATATTTTACATCCAAAATTTAATTGGGATATAGCATTAGAAAAATATTTACTAAAAATCATTCAATTAGCTAGAAAAGAAAATATTAAAGTCATTTTTTACGAATCTCCTCTTTATTGTAATGATATAAAACATCTTAAAAATAGAAATGAATTTTTAAAAAAGATAAAAAAAATAGCAAAAAATAATACAATCGATTATTTCTTATTTGATACGTTAGGGATGAGTAAATCTAAATCTAATTTCATTTCTACAACAACATTGAACAATGAAAACGCTAAAAAATTCACGTTAATATTATCTAAATACATTAAATAATTCAATGGAAAACAGTAAAGTAACATTAGCTGATTTATTTTTATCGAACTGTGAATTATTTCCTGATAATAATGCTATTTTTATAAACAATCAATTTTACACGTATTATCAGCTTTTAGAAATTGCCAATTCAATATGCAATCAACTAATAGCTGAAGAAAAAGTATATGATAGAATTGGGGTTTATTGTACCGATGACATTCAAACGTATGCTTCCATTTTAGCAATTTCAATGTATGGAGCAGCTTTCGTTCCTTTAAATTCAGCTTTTCCAGTAGCTCGAAACATTGAAATAATAGAATCAGCTGAACTGAAATTGATACTCAATTCTGACGGAAAATTATTCAACAAAAACGTACAAAAAACTTATATAACAATCAATTTATTTGAATCAGGATCTGTCAAACAATTCATTCCACAAAGAAAAGTTTTTCAGCCCTTGGCGTATATTTTATTTACTTCCGGTTCTACAGGAAAACCAAAGGGAGTACCCATCACAACCAAAAATGCACTTCATTTTTTCGATTTATTTTTAGATAAAAACACATTTAATTTTACTGAGAACGACCGTTTTATTCAAGTTTTTGATTTAACATTTGATGTTTCCATTTTCTCCTTTTTTATGCCGTTAAATATTGGTGCCTGTTGCTATGTTTCCCCTCAAAAAGGAATTCGATTTTTAGAAATAGTAAAAGTGATGAGGGATCACCAAATTACAGTTTCGACACTCGTCCCAACAGTTTTACAATACATTGAAAAATACATCGACCAAATTAATTTCCCAGCGATGAAATATAGTTTTTTCATTGGCGATAAATTAAATCAATCAATTGTCACAAAGTGGTCTAAAAAAATTGTCAATGCTGAAATTATTAACTTTTATGGACCGACAGAAGCGACAATTATGTGTACATTTTATCCTTGGGATAAATCAATTGCCAATGAAGAAAGCAACAATGACATTGTCCCAATTGGAAAACCATTTCCCAACGTAGAAATACGAATAATTAACGAAATTGGAGGACTAATTACTGATTCAGAAATAGGAGAACTCTGTCTTACAGGTAATCAAGTAATCCATTCCTACTTAAACAATTCTTACAAAGAAAAATTCATAGAACTACAAAATGAAAACGGAGAATTAACACAATATTATAAAACAGGAGATTTAGTCAGTTTAAATTCGAAAGGAAATCTACTTTTTCACTCAAGAATAGATAACCAAGTAAAAATAAATGGTCATCGGATAGAACTCAATGAAATTGAAGAAAACATTCGAAAATTAACCAATGATATTTTTCATTTAATGTGTATAAAGGATAAAAAACAAGTCAATCAATTGGTTTTATTTGTAGTGAAAAATCAGTTTAAAATCGATTTCACCCTGAAATTGAACGATTTAATTCCGAATTATATGATTCCGAAAAAAGTAATTATCGTAGATTCTATACCGTTAAATTCAAATAGTAAAATCGATCAAAAGTGTTTAGAGAAAATCTTTTTAAAAGAATTGTAAAAGAATTAAGAAAAAAAAGAAAAGTTCCTACTCTGAAAAACGATTATTAAATGTAAATTTACTTTTACGATATGCGAGAAACAATATTCCTTCAAGTGCAATGTATTTTCAGAGCGTTTTTCAGAAATCAAGAAATTGAAATAACTGATAACACAACTACTGATGATATAGCTTTGTGGGATTCACTTACCCATTTAGAATTGATGAATGAAATTGAAAATCATTATTCAATAAATTTCACTTTGGACGAAATTTTAGATTTTCAAAATGTTGGTGACATGGTTGATTGTATCCAAAAAAAAATGTGAATAAAAGTAAAAAGTTATGTCTTTAAACTCTATTTTGTATTTACTTTTTTTAACCCTTGTCTCAATAGTCTATTATTTAATAAATCAAAATCAACGTAAATATTTATTGATTTTAGCCAGTTTTATCTTTATTGGTTTTAAAAATATGGAATCAGTATTAGTCTTAATCCTGACAATAATTATAACCTATTCTCTAGCTAAAAAAATTCAGTCAACTATTGAAATAAAACGAAGAAAGAATCTATTAAGAATCGGAATTGTCAATTCATTAGCTATCCTATTTCTATTTAAATATTTCGATTTTCACGGAGAAAATGTATTCAAAATGGAAAATATATTTTTCGCCTTAGGGATTTCATTTTATACCTTACAAAATATATCGTTTCTCGTTGAAGTCCATTCTAAAAGATTAAAATTAGATCTCAACTTAGTTGATTTCACAGTTTATTCAAGTTTTTTTCCGAAATTCATAATGGGACCAATTGCTTTAGCTCAAGATTTTTTTCCACAAATAAACGATACAAAATTTCAATCTGAAAATATATTGATTGGTTTTAAAAGAATCCTTGTTGGACTTGTAAAAAAAATTGTTATTGCTGATTCACTCTCTACTTATGTTCATTTTAATTTTGATATGGACAACCCGACGACTGGATTGACTAGTTTAATTACTGCCTATCTATTTACATTGCAATTATACTTTGATTTTTCAGGTTATTCAGACATTGCACTTGGATCTGCTAAAATTCTCCGTTATGATTTAAAAGAAAACTTTACTTTTCCATTGAGATCAGTTTCTATTACTGAATTCTGGCGAAATTGGCATATTTCATTGACATCTTGGTTGACGAAATATATCTTTTATCCTATTTCTTATCGGTTAAGAAAATTAAAGAAAATAGCTATTCCTATTGCATTACTCATCACTTTTTTACTTTCAGGACTTTGGCATGGGATAGGATTTACATTTCTAATTTATGCTGTTAGTCATGCTTTATATATGTGTTTCGAATATTTCACAAAATCAGTTAGATTAAAACTAGCTACTAAAATCCCTTTTAAAATCCACCAATTCATAAGTATATTCATCACTTTTAATTTAGTAAGTTTAAGTTTTGTGTTTTTTCGAGCTAATTCAATAGATACAGCTATTCATTTTATTAAAGCCATTTTCAATTTTAATCATTTTATACCTGCAAACTGGAATTTAGACTTTTACTCACAATTAGCAATTACAGGTGATCAATTTTCGTTCTTTAATCTATTGTCACTCATAATAATTACAATAATATTCTTGTTATTTGAAAAAAAAATATTTCAATTATCAATTAATAATAAAGCAAATTATATCTTTTTGTTCACTTTAATTTTCTTACTTTTTGTTTTCGGAATCTATTCGAATTCTGAACAATTTATTTACAATCAATTCTGATGAAGAAGTTTTATAAAGCAATTATATTCTTGGCTTTTATTCTGATATTTTTTATTGGATTAGAAAAAACGTATGACTTTTTTTTAAAAGAAAACAGCAATATAAAAACAAGTCACATTTCTAAAAATACTATAAATGCAGATATTTTAATACTTGGAAGTTGTGGAGCTTTAACGACCATTTCACCGAATACAATTGAAGAAAATACTCATCTAAAAGCGTACAACCTAGCTGAAAATCATGTGAATATATTAGAAAACTACTTGAGTTTCTCCCTCTATTTACAACACAATAAGGTTCCAAAATATTTACTTTTTTCTGCAAGTCCAGAAACGTTTGATGAAAGAGATAATTTGTTACATAGTTTCCATTTTTCACCATTTTTGAATAATCAAACAATTAATCAAACGATTAAAGAGGAAGATCCAACTTATTTTCGTTGGACATTTATTCCCTTTATGAAATATGCTTATTACAATTCTCAATTAAATTTCAACGTAATACAGGGAATGAAATTTTATATCAACAATAAGAATAAACCGTACAATAAAGATGGTTTTCTACCTATAAAATCTCCAAAAACGACTAAAGAAAAAATAAAATTATTTAGACCAAGTGTGAAATTTACAACTAAATATACATGGAGTAAAAAACAAGAAAAATACCTGTTAAAAATTATTCAATTAGCAAAATCTAAAAATATCAAAATTATATTTTACGACTCTCCCATGTATTACTATTCGAATATTAATCGCAAAAAAAGGATTGAAATTCAAAATAGAACAAAAAAATTAGCCAGTAGATTTAATATCGAATATTTAACTTTTGATACGATGAAATTATCTATGAATAAAGAAAATTTTATTTCTGCAACATTATTGTATGAAGAGCCTTCGATAGAGTTTACGAAAACGTTATCTAGATTTTTTAAATAATTTGAAACTAATAAAAACAATGCGTTTTAGAGCTCCAGTTGCCATGCGTTTTGCAGAAGATTTAATCGACGAAGCAAATGGACCAGCATCAGAATTAGACAAATTGGTAGCAATTTTCAGTACTGAAGACGCATTATTAGGTTTAAGTTCTATCGGACAAAGAGTAGAATATCAAGGAAAATAGGGTGAGTTAAGTAAGTTAAAGTAAATCCTAAATCCTAAAAGTGTATTTAGAAATTTTCTAAATGCACTTTTTGTTTTTTGCTTTCTTTTTTTATATACTGACAGATCCTTAGGTTTTCAATTAAGAATAAAATTAAATAAAGCAATTAAATGAAAAATAATTGATTAAATATTTCTAGTTTAAATTTTTTATTTTATCTTACAATTGGAAAAAATAATAGAATGGGAATTACTAGAGTGAAATACACAATTTTTTTCAAGGTCATTTGCCTTGAATGTTTATTTTGTTTCTTTTCTTTTTTCGCTAATTCTACTCTTTTATTTAAGAATTATTCTGTTAATGATGGTTTAGCACAATCTCAAGTATTTGCAATTGTTCAAGATAATCAAGGTTATATTTGGATTGGTACAAATGGTGGAGGTTTATCTCAATATAATGGAATAAATTTCAATAATGTCACAACGGATCATGGATTGTCCAATAATGTGATTAAAGTTATTATTAAAGATTTCAAAAATCAGATTTGGGTTGGTACAGATGTAGGTTTGAATTTATATACAAATCATAAATTCAAAGTTTATACTACAAAACAAGGCTTGCCTAATAATGATGTTTTAGCTATTTATGAAGATTTAAATCATCGGATTTGGGTGGCAACTGTTGAAGGTTTATGTTATATTCAAAATGATAAAATTGTAAATGTAAAATTACCTAAAGTAGATGGAGTTTTTCCGAGTATTAAAGCGATTGTTCAAGATCATCAAGGTGGATTTTGGTTTGGTTCTAATGATGGCTTATTTTATTATAAAGAGGGTAAATTTAAATTGTATACAACTAAAAACGGATTACTTGATGATCAAATTAATAAATTAGTAATACAGAAAAATGGACAATTACTAATTGGTTCTAATTTGGGATTAACCAAATTAATGAAAGGATTATTTATTAAAAATCCGATGAATGTAAAACATTTAATTAATCTTCGAATTAATGAAATGTATTATGATAGAGAAGAAAATTTATGGTTAGGAACGGATAGAGGTATTGTCGTCATTAAAAAACACGGTGGCTATAAGTTGTTTTTAAAAAAAGACGGATTAGCTTATGAAAGAATCATGACCATTATTCAAGATAGTGAAGGAAAGTTTTGGATTGGAAATGATGGGGGAGGTGTCGATTTTTTTAATGGGAATTTATTTGAAGGATATGCAAAAGATAATGGTCTGTATCAAAACACAATTTGGTCAATAGGACAAGATAATAGAGGAAGGTTATGGTTTGGTCATGATGATGGAATTAGTATTTTAGATCATGGATATTTTGTGCATCAAGTGAATTTGGTTCATGAATCAAATTACTACCCCGATTTAAACTCTAAAAACACTCGACTTTCTACTTCTAAGCAGATTGGTAAAACAGTTTATGCTGTTTATAAAGATAGAGTAGGTAAAATGTGGATAGGAACCGAATCAGGCGTAAGTATTTATGATGGAAAGTCGTACAAACATTTTACTAAAAAATCGGGCTTAGCAGGGAATCAAATCTTTTGTATTTACCACAACTCTAAAGGAGAAGTGTGGGTAGGAGGTAGAGATGGAATCACGATTTTTAAAGATTATAAAATTATAAAATATCTAAATAAAAAAAATGGGTTGCCTTCCAATAGAGTGAATAATATAAATGAAGATAGATTAGGTAATATTTGGATTGGGACAGATCTAGGACTGGTAAGATGGGTGAACGGTAAAATTGAGGTTGCCGATACTCATTCTGGTCTTTTGAATAATTGTGTGTATGGCATTCAGATCGATAATAAAGATAATGTTTGGATAGGTACTTATGGTGGAGGTGTTACATTATTTAAAGATGCTGTAAAAATAGGAGCTATAAAATCACAAAAAATATATATAACCAAAAAAGAGGGATTGACGGATAATGAAGTGTTATTTTTAATATTGGACAAAAAAGGAAATTTGTTCGTCGGAGCGAATAAAGGATTAAATAAAATCAATACACACCTTTTGTTATATAGGAATAGCATTAAAGTAAAAACGTATGGTATTAGAGAAGGCTTTTATGGTTTGGAATGTAATATGAATGCTACTTTTTCTGATAATGAAGGCGAATTATGGTTTGGAACTATTGGTGGTGCTATTGCGATGAATCCAAAATACGATGAAATTAATGAAGTAGAATCAAAAACGAATATCACAAGAATCCGTATTGATTTTAAGGATACATTATTGGCTCAAAACTCAATTTTGAACTATAATAGTAAAAAAATAACATTCAGTTTTATTGGTATTTCAACTTCTAATCCTGATAAAGTTAGATATAGATTTAAGTTAGATGGTTATGATGACAAATGGTCTCCGATAACGACGGAAACAAGTGCTACTTACGCAAATTTAAATCAAGGTGAATATGTATTTCAAGTAGTGAGTTGTAATAATGATGGAGTTTGGAATAAAAAACCTACTCTGTTTTCATTCAAAGTTACTCCACCTTTTTGGGAAACATATTGGTTTTATAGTTTATGTATAGTGTTGATCAGTTCTGTTATCTATATCTATGTGAGATGGCGTGAAAAAGCATTACATAATACAAACAGGTATTTGGAGGCTAAAATTCAAGAAAGAACAGCTGAACTTTCTGTAAAAAATAAAGAATTGGAAAAACTTTCTATTGTCGCTAGTGAAACTCATAATTCGGTATTAATTTGTGATGCAAAAGGTAATATGGAATGGGCGAATACTGGATTCAGTAAATTATTTGGCTATTCTTTAGATGAATATAAAAAGCTAAAAGGTGTGTCTATTATTGAAGCGAGTATTAATGAAAATATTTCACAAATTATACAAGAAAGTATTTCTGAAAAAAAGTTTGTGGTTTATGAAACATTAAAAACAACAAAAGGAGGGAAGAAATTACATGTTCAATCTACCTTGACACCGATTCTGGATCAAGAAGAAAACGTGGTTAAATTGGTAATTATTGATGCTGATATCACGGAATTAAAAAGTGCACAAGTAGAATTAGAAGTTAAGAATAATGACATCTTAATGAAAAATAAAGATATTTTGGATAGTATTCATTATGCATATAGAATTCAGCAGGCTATGTTACCTCCAAATGAAGAAATTAGAAAATGTTCTAAAGATACTTTTATATTATTCAAACCTAAAGATATTGTATCGGGAGATTTTTATTGGTTTCATCGTCTGTTTCCAGATAATCCAACGGATCATTCTTATTTAATTGCTGTTGTAGATTGTACTGGTCATGGTGTTCCTGGAGCTTTTATGAGTATGATTGGTAATAATCTTCTCAATCAAATTATTTCAGAAAATGAAAATGCAACACCAGATATTATTTTAACTGAATTGAATCATCGAATTCGTCGATCTTTACATCAGGAAAATATTTCTGAAGGTCAGGTTAGGGATGGAATGGATATTGCTCTCTGTTTAGTTCATCCTGAAAAACAAGAAATGTTATTTTCAGGGGCAAATAGATCGTTGGTTAAAATTTTCAAATATGAAGGTGAAGATATATGTTCTGGTTCCGATAAATGCGTTATTTCTAATGGCTATTTTTTGGATGAAATTTCAGCTGATAGAAAATCGATAGGAGGCTTTACAGAACCACAGTTCATTTTTACTTTGCAAAAAATTACAATTCAAAAAGGGGACTCATTCTATATTTATAGCGATGGTTTTGTTGATCAATTTGGTGAAAATACAGGAAAAAAATTCATGTCTAAACAATTTAAACAGTTGTTAATCAATATTCAAGAGATGGAAATGAGCGATCAAAATAAGGTCTTAGATGAAACGATTGTTAATTGGCAAGGTGCTTTGCAACAAGTCGATGATATTTTGGTGATTGGCTTTCGTTTTTAATTGGATGACTGAGCTAATAATTCGAATGCCTTAAATCGATCGAATAATAGTTGAAGTTCATTGATTAAATGTGAGGAAATTTCAAACAGTTTGAAACGCTATTTTTTAGAGATGCTTTATTGTCTTTTTACTTTTTGAATCTTTCTAACTTATTTCAAATTAAATAAGCTAAATTTGTACTTGTTAAATTTAGAAATAAGAAAAATGGAAACTTCGGAATTAAAAAAAGTAGCTTCACAAGTTAGAAGAGATATTGTAAGAATGGTATCAGCAGTAAATTCTGGACATCCAGGAGGGTCTTTAGGTTGTGCTGATTTTTTGACAGTTTTGTATTTTGATACAATGAATCATAATTCATCAAGCTTTTCAATGAATGCTAATAAAGAAGATGTGTTCTTTTTATCAAATGGACATATTTCTCCGGTTTTCTACAGTGTCTTGGCAAGATCTGGATATTTTCCAGTATCAGAATTAGCAACTTTTAGAAAAATTGGATCTCGTTTACAAGGTCATCCTGCAACGGATAAAAAATTACCTGGTGTTAGAATGGCATCTGGTTCTTTAGGTCAAGGTCTTTCTAATGCCTTAGGGACTTGTCAAACTAAAAAATTAAACAAGGATGATTCGATCGTTTATACATTGCATGGTGATGGTGAATTACAAGAGGGGCAAATTTGGGAAGCTGCAATGTATGCTAGTGCAAATAAAATTGATAATTTAATTACAACGATTGATCTAAATGGTCGTCAAATTGATGGTGATACTGAACAAGTTTTATCTTTAGGGAACTTAGCTCATAAATGGCAAGCTTTTGGTTGGGAGGTTTTAGAGATGGATGGACATAATATTGATGAAATAAAGTCTACATTAAATAAAGCGAAATCAATGACAGGAAATGGTAAACCAATCGTGATTATTATGACAACAGAAATGGGACAGGGGGTTGATTATATGATGGGGTCTCATAAGTGGCATGGTGTTGCTCCTAATCCTGAACAATTAGTTCTTGCATTGAATCAATTGGAAGAAACATTAGGAGATTATTAATTTGAAGAAAATTCTTTTTATATCATTCTTATTTTTAAGTTCATTTTTAAATGGGCAAAAATTGACGCGAATATTATTTATTTTAGATGCGTCAAATAGTATGAATGCAAAATGGACTACCGATCAAACTAGAATTCAAGCGGCTAAAGAATTATTATCTAATGCAATTGATAGTTTAGATGGAACACCAAATTTAGAAGTTGCTTTAAGGGTTTATGGGCATCAATCTCCGATTACTTTAACGACGCAAGATTGTGCTGATACAAAGTTAGAGGTTCCTTTTTCAAAAGATAATTATACTAAAATTAAATACAGAATTAAGTCAATTGAAGCAAAAGGTACGACTCCAATTGCTCGTTCATTAGAAGCTGCTGCCTCTGATTTCCCTGATACTAATTCAATTAATGTTATAATATTAATTACTGATGGAATTGAAGCTTGTGATAATGATCCGTGTGTTATTGCTAAAAAGTTACATGATAAAGGGGTTCGTGTGACACCATTTGTGATCGGGTTAGGTATGGATTTATCATATTTGGAAAAGTTTAGATGTATAGGTACTTATGCGGAAGCGGAAAATAAGGAAACGTTTAAAAATGTGTTAGGAAACGTAATTAATAAAGCGTTAGGTAATACAACTGTTCAAATTAACTTAAATAATATTACCAAAAATCCGTTGGAAACGGATGTTACAATGTTTTTGTATGAAGCTGGAACATTAAATTTAAAATATACATTTACGCATACTTTAAATAAGTTTAATAATCCAGATACGCTTATTCTTGATCCTAATTTGAAGTATGATTTAATTGTTAATACAACTCCTAAAATTGAAAAAAAAGATATTGTGATTAAAAAATATATTCACAATACAATTGTACTTGATGCTCCTCAAGGTTTTATAAATGTACGATTTATTAATTCTCTTAAACCGTATCTGGTGGAAACGAGAGTTATGCTAAAAGAATCAAATCGAACTTTAAATGTTCAACCAATGAATATTTCTAGTAAATATTTAATTGGGAAGTACAATGTTGAAATATTAACTCTTCCTCGAATTAATGTTGAAGTTGAAGTGACTCAAAGTTCTATTAAATATATTGATATTCCTGCTCCAGGGCATTTTAATTATAGTTTAAGTCATTTGATTATTGGTCAAATCTTCGTTAAGAAGGAGGATGGATCGTTAGAATGGGTCTGTAATATAGATCCAAACACAAATTCTGGTCAATGGCAGTTGCAACCAGGAAATTATATGCTAGTTTATAGGCAAAAAGCGAGTAAATCAACTTTGACAACGAGTCAAAAAGAATTTAGAATTACATCAAATAAAACATTTTCAATAACTTTATAAATAATAAAAACATCATGATTGATATTGTAGTAACAGGAAATAAAGATACACGCTCAGGGTTTGGAGAAGGTTTATTAGAATTAGCGAAAACAAACGAAAATGTTGTTGCTCTATGTGCAGATTTAATAGGGTCTTTGAAAATGGATGCGTTTAAAAAGGAGGCGCCTGATCGTTTTTTTCAAACTGGAATTGCCGAAGCGAATATGATTGGAATGGCTGCTGGTATGACTGTTGGTGGAAAAATCCCTTTTACAGGTACGTTTGCAGTTTTTTCTACTGGTCGTGTTTATGATCAAATCCGACAATCGATTGCGTATTCTAAGAAAAATGTGAAGATTTGTGCTTCTCATGCAGGATTAACGTTAGGTGAAGATGGTGCTACTCATCAAATTTTAGAGGACATTGGAATGATGAAAATGCTTCCAAATATGACGGTTATTGTTCCTTGTGATTTTAATCAAACAAAACAGGCTACAATTGCTATTGCTGCTCATGAAGGTCCTGTTTATCTTCGATTTGGAAGACCTGTTATGCCTATTTTTATTAAGGAAGATGCTGATTTTGTTATCGGAAAGGCGGATGTTTTGATTGAAGGAACAGATTGTACAATTTTCGCTTGTGGACATTTAGTTTGGAAATCGATTGAAGCAGCTCGTATTTTAGAAGCTCAGGGAATTTCTGTTGAATTAATAAATATGCACACAATTAAACCTTTGGATGTTCAGGCAGTCTTAAAGTCAGTTACAAAAACAAAATGTGTAGTCACTGCTGAAGAGCACATGATTAATGGAGGTTTAGGTGATTCAATTGCGCAAGTTTTGACTCGAAATTTATTGGTGCCTCAAGAATATGTAGGGGTGAATGATACTTTCGGGGAAAGTGGAAATCCAATGGAGTTGATGACTAAATATGGTATTGATACACAGAATGTTGTAGATGCAGTTTTAAAAGTTATAAAAAGAAAATAGATAAATGATAAAGCACCCTGATGATAACGAGATATTAAAGTTGTTTAAGCAGGGTGCTTCATCTTCGGAAAAAGCCTTTAATCAAATTTCTCAAAAATTTGGGAAACAATTATACTGGCAAATTAGACGAATCACTAAAAATCATGAACATACAAACGATGTGCTTCAAAATGTATTTGTTAAGATTTGGCTCAATTTAGCTGGATTCAATCAACAATCATCTCTTTATTCTTGGATGTATCGTATTGCTAGAAATGAAACCATTACTTTTTTAGAGAAAGAAAAGAAAAATGCCAGTGTTAATTTGGATGAATCTGTAATTGAAATTATTGCTGGACATACATCTTTAGAAGCTCATTCTTCTGAAGAAATAAGTGAGCTCTTAATAAAAGCAATTGAAACGTTACCAGAAAAACAAGCAATGGTTTTTCAATTAAAATATTTTGAAGATTTAAAATACAATGAAATTTCAGTTCAATTAGGGACGAGTGAAGGTGCTTTAAAAGCAAATTACTTTCATGCTGTTCAGAAAATTCAAAATTTTATTTTAAGTCAATTAAACTATTAAGAATTTTAAATGTCATAACAATATGGAAACAAAAAAGGACATATTAGATTTTCTAAAACCAAGAGAAAGAGAAACTTTAAATAGTGACTATTTTTCTAATATGGCTTCTAATGCTATTGTTCAAGCAAATTTGCAGAAACAAAAAACAAAAGCACGGATAATTAGAAGAACCTTTTATTGGGTTTCGAGTATTGCTGCAATTATTTTTCTTATTCTTCGAGTTGAAACAATTGATTCTACTGTGAAATGTGATTTTAATTCAATTTCAACTTCAGAGTTGTATTCATATATTGATAATAATATTGATGATTTTGATGAGAATTTATTGATTCATTATTTGAAAATTGAACCGACTGATACAACTAAGAAAAGTAATTCAAACAATGAAATTAAAATCAATCCAAATCAATCTTCAGAAATAAACAACTCGCAAATAAAAAGCGATCCTTTTGAAAATATTAATGAAGAAGATATTTTAAAGTATCTAGAAAATGAAGGGGTTTCAGAAGAAGAATTAGAAGAGGAAATAAATGGTTAATTTTAAAAATACGAATTATGAATACTTTTATCAATGTTAAGAAAATGAGAAGAAATAAAAATATATTTTTAGTCCTTCTGTTTAGTGCGATTTGTTCGATTTCGTTTACTCAAAATGAAGTCGATTCTACAAAACAAAATAAGGTTGAGCTTATTAAGATTGCTTATATTACGAAAGAGTTAAATTTAACGGTTGCTGAATCTGAAAAATTTTGGCCGCTTTATAATGAATTGGAGGCAAAATTGAAAGAAAATCAAAAATCAAAAAGAAAAATTGCAAAAGATCTTAAAGTGAATTTAACTACGTTGCCAGATGAAGAAATTAAGAAAAAAGTGAATGCTATTTTTGAATACGAAACAGTACAAGCATCCATTAAAAAAGAATATTTTAATAAGTTTTCCTTGATTATTGGTGTTCAAAAATCAGCTAAATTATTAAATATAGAACAGCAATTTAAACGTGAATTATTAAAACGTTTGAATCAACAAAAAAATAAGGATGGTCAAAATAATAGAAAAGGTCAACCTAAGAAAGAACAGTAAGATGAATAAACAAAATACATTTCTTGAATATCAAGGTCAAACGAATCAACATCCTTTTTTAATTGAAGTTGATAGAGCTGAGGGTGTCTATATCTATGATAAAGAAGGGAAGTCTTATATGGATATGATCGCAGGTGTTGCTGTGAATAACATTGGTCATTGTCATCCAAAAGTAAAAAATGCAATGAAATTGCAAATAGACAAACATTTACATGTGATGGTTTATGGAGAATTTATTCAAGATACTCAACTGAATTTCGCTAAAAAACTTACGTCTTTTTTACCTCCAACTTTAAATTGCGTCTACACTGTTAATTCTGGAACAGAAGCAAATGAGGCAGCTTTAAAATTAGCTAAAAGAGTAACTGGAAGATCAGAGTTAGTGTCTTTTAGAGGTTCTTATCATGGTTCAACGCAAGGTTCAATGTCTGTATCTGGAAACGAAGTCAAAAAACAAGCTTTTCGTCCTTTATTACCAGATGTTCGATTTTTACAATTTAATTCTATTGAGGATTTACAACAAATTACTTCCAAAACTGCTGGAGTTATTATTGAAACTGTTCAGGGGGATGCAGGAGTGAGAATTCCTGAGATGAATTTCTTGAAAGCTTTAAGAGAAAGATGTACCCAAGTTGGGGCTTTATTGATTTTTGATGAAATTCAATGTGGAATGGGAAGAACAGGCAAAATGTTTGCTTTTGAGCATTTTGAAATTATTCCTGATGTGTTGACTTTAGGTAAAGCTCTAGGTGGAGGAATGCCGATTGGAGCTTTGATTTCTTCGAAAGAATATTTGTATGAGTTTACTTACAATCCAATGTTAGGTCATATTACAACTTTTGGGGGACATCCAGTAATTTGCGCTGCTGCTCTTGCTTGTTTAGAAGTGTTTGAAGATGAAATAAATTTTCATGAAGTGAATAGAGTAGGAGCTATTTTGGAAGAATTAATTAAAAGTGATCCTGAAATAAAAGTGGTTAGAAGGATTGGACAAATGTTTGCTTTTGATATGGAATCTTTCGAAAGAGTTGAAAAAGTTGTAAGTCGTTGTTTAGAATTAGGATTGGTTAGTTTTTGGTTTTTATCTCATCCTTATAGTTTTAGATTGTCGCCACCTTTAACAATTACGGAAGAAGAAATTAGAAAAGCAGCATCTATTATTTTGCAAGCAATTAAAGATACAAGATCTGTATAGAAATAAAATTCGAGCTACTTTTTAAAATCGTATAAAAGCAGTTCTTTTTCCACATGTTGATTTAGCTACTTGTCCAATTGCCCAATTCAATTCAAATAAAACTTGAATGGCTAATGGGTGACTACTAGCGTTTGATGTTATGTCTGAGTAGTTTATTAAAGGAAAATTACTTGAGGAATAATCTTTCGATGTTAAATTACTGAATGTATAATGAAAACGCAATCCCATAGAAAGTGAAAGGACATCGCTTCCAATAACATATCCTCCAAATCCAAATACGGCACTTGCTAGATTATTGTTAATTATTTTTGGAGTTGCTTCTGTAGTTGTTTTTTGATATTCATCTTGTATAGAACCTTTCTGAAATAAAGAAATTTCTGGTCCAATTTCAAGATATTGTGAACCTTTTGTATTTCGATATAGTGTCGAAATGGTTAAAGTAGAGTAATTGATCGAATATTTATAAGATTCCTTATTCGTTCCAAGTCCTGTTTGTAGAAAGGAATATTGGTTATTCATTAAAGATCCATCTAACGTTAAAGCATGTGTTTTTCCAAAATTTATCCCAATTTTACCTCCGTAAAAATTATTTATTCCAGGTGTTACACTAAGTCTTTGATCTTTAGTAATAGTATTGTTGATGAGGTAGCCTGTTCCAACTCCTCCTTTTACACCAACGTCAAACCACAATTGGGAATACGTTACATTTGAATATAATAGTAAAAAAAATAAAAATTTCATTCGATTTATTTGAATAAGCTTACTGCAAAATTACAAGTTTTATTGTTTACTTTGATATATATTTAAAATAAGTATTAAAATAATTGAAACTTAATTTTATTTAAGCCGTACGAGATTACTACATTAAAGAGATAAAAGCCTTTTATTCAATTAATATAGGATGCAAAGAATAAATGATTTTTTAAATTTCATTTTAATAAAAAATAGAATTAAAACAATTTATGTCTTATTAATTGTTTTAATTTTCAATTTTATTTATGATAGAATTTCTTCCAATAGAGAATTATCATCGAAGTTGGTTTCTATCAACTCTGTTCGTTTTGATTTACCTGAAATTCTTAAAAAAGGAAAAATAACTGTTCTCGCTGAAAATAGTTCCACCTCATTTTTTATTTATAGAGGAAAGAAGATGGGGTTTGAGTACGAAGTTCTTAAAGAATTTGCAAATGAATTGGGGGTTGAGCTTGAAGTTAAAATTGTCGATGATTTAGATGAAATTACAAAGAGATTAAATGAGGGGGAAGGTGATATTGTGGCGTGTAATTATACGATTACGAAAGATAGATGTAAAGAAATAGATTTTTCTATCCCTACAATGAGAACAAATCAGGTCTTAATTCAACGGAAACCCAAAAATTGGGAAAAAATGAAACCGTATCAGTGGAAAGAAAAAATGCTGGTTGATCCTTCTCAATTGTTTCAGAAAAAAATTCATGTTTGGAGAAATTCAAGTTATTATCAACGTTTAATTCATCTTCAAGAAGAAATAGGTGATACAATTTATATCCAAGAACAAGATGGTAGAACAGGGGCAGAGGAATTAATTGAAATGGTTTCGGAAGGTATGATTGATTATACTGTTACTGAGGCTAATTTAGCTCGAATTAATTTGCAGTTTTATGAAAATATAGATATTGATTTAAGTTTGTCGATTAAGCAAAAAATTGCTTTTGGTCTTCGGAAATCTAGCCCTTTGTTAAAAGCTCGAATTGATAAATGGCTAGAAAGCTATATGAGAAAAACGGCTTTTAAATATATTAAACACAAATATTACGATATTGCTCAAGTCTCTAAGTCAATTAAAACGGAATTTAGAAGTTTAAAAGGTGGAGAATTATCATTGTATGATACATACTTTAAGGCAGCGGCTAAAAAATATGGTTGGGACTGGAGATTGTTAGCTTCTTTGTCTTATCAGGAATCTAAATTTAATCCAAATGCAATTTCTTTTGGTGGTGCATATAGTATGATGCAATTTATGCCAGGGACTGGACCGAAATATGGTGTTTTCCCATATTCAACTCCTCAAACTCAAATTATGGGAGGTATGAGGAAATTAAGTGATGATTATATTTCTTGGTCTGTTATTCCTGATAAAGTTCAACGACAAAAGTTTACTATTGCAACGTATAATTCAGGAAGAAGTCATGTTGAAGATGCTCGTTATTTAGCCGAAAAACATGGTCTTAACCCAAACATTTGGGATGATAATGTTGAAATAATGATGCTGAACTTATCGAAAAAAGAATATTATCGAGAGGAAGGTGTGAAAAGTGGTGCTGCAAAAGGTAGTGTAACTTATCGTTATGTTCGTGATATTTTTAGTCGATATGCTATGTATTCGACACTTTATCATTAATGATTTAGCTGTTTTTGTAAATTAATAGATTATTAGGCTTAATTACAGAATGAGTATAAAATCAGGAAAACAACTTATTGTCATTGAAGGGGCAACTGCTAGTGGTAAAACAGCTTTGGCTGTTGAATTAGCGAAACGCTTTAATACTGTTATTGTCTCAGCTGATTCTCGTCAATTTTACAAGGAGCTTTTAATTGGTACTGCAAAACCTTCAGTTGAAGAACAAGAAGGAATACATCATTATTTTATCGACTCTCATTTTTTACAAGATGAAATTACTTCAGCAAGTTATGCTTATGAAGTGTTAACTATTTTGGATGTTGAGTTTCAAAACCATGATACTGTTATTATGGTTGGTGGTTCTGGAATGTTTATCGATGCTGTTTGTATTGGTTTGGATGAAATTCCGAAATCGGATGTTTTGAAAAAAGAAATTACAGAACAATGGGAAAATGAAGGTCTTGATTCACTTTTAGCAGAATTAAAAGAGAAAGATGTTGAGTTTTTTAACGAAGTTGATAGAGGTAATCCAATGAGGGTGATTCGGGCAATTGAAGCTATTCGATTAACAGGTGAACCTTTTTCAAAATTAAGAAATAAAAAAAAGAAAGATCTTCCGTTTGAAGTTAAGCGTTTTGTGATAAATCATCCAAGAGAAGTATTGTATGATAGGATTAATCGTAGGGTCGATTTAATGATTGAAAATGGTTTAGTAGATGAGGTAAAGTCCGTTTTACATTTAAAGCATCTTTCTACTTTAAAAACGGTTGGATATTCTGAGCTTTTCCGATTTTTTGATGGGGAAATTTCTATGCAAGATGCTGTTGATTTAATTAAACAAAATACGAGACGATACGCAAAAAGACAGTTAACCTGGTTTAGAAAGCATACGGATGCTGTTTGGATAAATTATACAACAACAAAAGAAATGGCTAATGAAATTGTTAGATTGTTAGAGATTTCTTGAGTCTAATGTCTAAAATCTAATGTCTAAATATCTATCTTTGGAATGATTCTTGAAAACCAAAAACCAAATACTCTAAAATGGATATTATTCTAAATAATGTAATGCCAATTCCTCTTGCTTCTATTCAACATGGAGAAAATAGTATCTGGGGAAATAATGTCAGTTTGAATGCCAGTAATCACGTGCTTTTAAATGCGTCAAGTGGTAAAGGGAAATCAACTTTTACAATGACTGTTATTGGACTTAGAAAGGATTATGAAGGAAGTGTTTTATTTAATGGAATGGATATAAAAAAATATTCTCCCTTGGATTGGACAGCAATTAGGCAAAATAAAATCTCGGTTATTTATCAAGATTTACAATTGTTCCCAAATTTAACTGTAGCTGAAAATTTAATTATTAAAAATAGTCTAACAGATGTGTTTTCCGAAAATGAGATTGTTGGAATGTTAGAAATGCTTGAAATTGATAATAAATGGAATCAAAAATGCGGACTTTTATCTATGGGGCAACAACAAAGAGTTGCTATAGTTCGTGGAATGTTACAGCCATTTGAATGGTTAATTATGGATGAACCTTTTTCTCATTTAGATGTTGAGAATGCTAAAAAGAGTTTAAATATGATAGATGCTCGTTGTCGAGAGTTAAATGCTGGTTTTGTTTTGACGACTTTAGGTGATAGTCATGGATATATGTATGATCAAGAATTAAAATTGTAAGTCATGTTAGATAAACTTTTATTCAAAAACCAAGATAAAAAGCAGCTAATCATCGCGATTATAGGTGCTTTTATGGGAATTACTTTTTTGATCACGTCTATTCATTACATTATTAAAGTGAATGATTTTGGTAAAGGTGCGGATGTTTTTGGTCCGAATACGATTATTGTTCAGAAAAAAGTGACGAATGCGAGTAGTTTAAATTTAACCAAAACGGATTTTTCAAAACGAGAAATTGAAAAGATTCAAAATGAGTCTTTTATTGTTGATGTACAACCTGTGATCTGTAATAATTTTGATGTTTCGTTTGAGACTGCGGATACTATTGTTCCTTATTTTCGTACAGATGTTTTTATTCAAACGGTTGATCAGAAATTCTTAGGGGTAAAAACAGATCAATGGCATTGGAAAGAGGGAGACGAATTTGTTCCACTGATAATGCCAAGAGAATTTCTTGTGATGTTGAATACTTTTATGTGCGCTAGTGGTATTCCTCAAATATCAGATGAGTTGGCTAAAGAAGTAAAATTCAAATTTAAAATCTGGAACGGAAAAGGTATGGAACGAGTAAATGCTCGCATAGTTGGCTTTACAAATGAAGTCAGCTCATTGCTAGTTCCTGCTTCATTTATGAAGTTTGGAAATGATAAATATTCTGATGGAACAGAACAAAAAATAACTCAAATAATTATAGCGGGAAAAGAAAGTGAATTTGGTTTAGTTGAAAATTTATTAAATAAAAAAGGATTAGAGACAAAAAATGCTCAAATGATTGTAGGTCGTTTAAAAAGTGTTGTAGGAACCTTATTTATTGTGGTTCTAGGGATCTCAATAATAGCTGTATTAGCTTCTGGCTTAGTTTTAATTCAATATATGCAATTGTTAATGTCAAGAAATTCTTATGAAGTTAGGACTCTTTTGAGAATTGGATTTAATCCAAACGACATTATTAAAAGTTTTTTTTACTATTTTGTTAAAATATTTGGAATTATAGCAATATTAGGCTTATTAGTGTTTTTTGTTTTTAAGTATTTTCTAGACCAAATGTTTGCATCTGGAGGTTTGTATATTGATACTGGAATCACCTATATCAGTATTGTTTCATTGTTGATCGCCTATTGTATATTTTCAATTGCAAGTTTTACGACTGCTAAAAGAGGAATTTTTAAACAATTTTAACTGTTAATTAAATGTTAAAATCTAATTCTTTCTTATTTTTGAGTCGTCTACTTAAAAAAGATAATTTTTAATAAATAAATTAATTAAAAAAAATATGAAAATTTTATTCTTCCTTACATTTTTAATTTCGACTGTTTCGTTCAGTCAAAAAATGAAATTTAAAGTATTTGGACAAAAAGACACTACTGTTTTTTTAGTGAAATATTATGGTAAAGGGTTGTTTTATGCTGACACGGCAGAAATAAAAAATGAAGTTGTTGAGTTTGATGGAACAAATCAAGTCCCAGGAATTTTTGCTCTATTACTTCCTCAACAAAAATATTTTGAATTTATATATAATAATGAAGATATAAATATTGAAACTACTGCTCCTGATTTTGTTAATCAAATGAAAGTGAAAAAATCGGAAGAAAATAAAGTATTTATTGATTACATGAAGTTTTTAAATGTAAAACGTACAGAAGCTAATAAAATGTCTGATGAACGGATGAAGTTAAAAAAAGACGATCCTATATATAAAGACCTTACAGCTAAAATGGATGCGGTTTCTAAAGAAGTTGTTGCCTATCAAAAAAATCTGATTGCCACGAATGATACAAAATTGGTATCTAAAATTGTGAAAATGGGTATGGATATTACAATTCCAGAAGCTCCTAAAGATGCAAAAGGAAAACAAATAGACTCCCTTTTTTCTTACCATTATTACAGGGATCATTTTTTCGATAATATTGATTTAAATGATGGTAGATTAGTTAATACTCCTTTATTTCATACTAAGTTAGAGACATATTTTGGGAAAACAATGATGGTTCAACATTGGGATTCAATCATAAAATATGCTTTTTTATTGTGCGATAAATTAGATCCCAAAACGAAAACATTTGAATACTGTGTTTCATGGATTACCTCTACTTATGAGAAAAGTAACATTATGGGAATGGATAAAGTTTTTGTTATGATGGGAGATAGATATTATTGTCATTTAAACAAAGAGGGTAAATCGCCTGCTCATTGGGTAGCTGAAGATAAATTGAAAGGGCTTTGTGAGAAAGTAAATATTCAGAAAAATTTAGTGATGGGAGTTGTTCCTCCTAATTTGTGTTTACGTGATACAACAGATGTTAACTGGGTGAGTGTTAAAAATATAAAAGCCGAATTTACAATTATTTATTTTTGGGATCCAGAATGTGGACATTGTAAAAAAACAACGCCTAAATTACAAGAATTATATGCTAAGAAATTTAAAGATAGAAATATAGAAGTGTATGCAGTAAGTAAGGCAGTAGGAGAAGATTTCAATAAATGGAAAAAATTTATAAAGGATAATAAATTGACTTTCATTAATGTTGGTGTAACTGAATCTTTGTATAAAGCAGCTTTGGAAGATGCAAGACAATTTGTTCCTTATTATACAAATATAGAATCGCTAAACTATCAAACAACTTATGATGTGTATTCAACACCTCGTGTTTTTGTCTTAGATAAAGATAAAAAATTGATTGCAAAACAACTTTCTATTTCTCAATTAGAAGACTATTTAGATAAATTGCAAAAGAAAACAGATGCTGTTAAATTATTTCCTCCAGATCCTGAGGAAGATAAGCAAATGACTGAATAAATTGGAGAATGGTAGTCTTAGGAGTTGTAAAGAAATAAAAGATACAAATTTGAGGCAATTATTTTATTCTTTATCAAGGTGAAGTTTTCAAGCATAGCCTTAGTTACGGTTTAAAATTTTAACGAAGAAAAAGGATAAAAGAATCAGTCAAAATGGGTAGTTTATTTCCTTACAGCTCCTTATATTATCATTTTTTTTGGTTCAACTTTATTGTTATTTTTATGTTAATTTAAATCTCTTTTTTTATTTCAAAACGTCTGTTTAGAAACTAACTTATTATATCATGAAATTAAACTTATTATTTTTTATTGTTTTTACTTCTACTTTTTCTTTTGGTCAAAAATTAAAATTTAAAATTAATGGACAAAAAGATACGACTGTTTTCTTATTGCATTATGTTGGAAAAGGTCTTTACTATGCAGATACTGCTGAAATTAAAAATGGGGTAGTTGAATTTGATGCTTCAAAAGAAAAGGCAGGTATTATGGCAATTCTTCTACCACAAGTTAAATATTTCGAATTTATTTATAACAATGAAAATGTTGATTTAGAAACTTCTGGACCTGATTTTGTGAAAAATATGAAAATTAATAAATCGGAAGAAAATAAGGTTTTCTATACTTATTTACATTTTCTAGCCGATAAAAGAGGTAAGCAAATTCAGAATGATTCTCTAGCAAAATTGGATAAAGAAAGTGCTCAATACAAGGAGCTGTTATTAAAAAATGATGCTCTTTCAAAAGAAATTATTGTCTATCAGAAGAAATTGATAAATGAAAATCCATCTAAGTTTGTTTCTAAAATTGTTACAATCAGTATGGATGTTGAAATTCCTGAAGCTCCAAAAGATACAGCTGGTAAACCAATCGATTCACTTTTTTCATATCATTATTATAGAGATCATTATTTTGATAATGTTGATTTTAAAGATGATAGAATGGTTAATATTCCTTCTTTTCATACTAGACTTGAAACTTATTTCGGGAATACGATGATGGTTCAACGTTGGGATTCTGTAATTAAATATGCTTTTTTGCTATGCGATAAATTAGATCCAAAATCGGAAGCATTTAAACATGTCGTTTCATGGATTACTTCTTCTTATGAGAAAAGCAATGTCTTAGGGATGGAAAATGTATTTGTGATGATGGCTGATAAATATTATTGTACTCTCAATGCGCAAGGTAAATCACCTGCTCATTGGGTATCAGCTGAAAATTTAGAGAGTTTAAATAAATCAATTAAAGTTAGAAAGAGATTATTATACGGTCTAGTACCACCAAATGTTATTTTAAAAGATACTACGGATTTGGCTTGGAAAGATTTTTATAGCTTAAAGTCAGATTATACCATACTTTATTTCTGGGAACCTTCTTGTGGTCATTGTAAGACTACAACTCCTAAATTACAGAAGTTATATAAAGAGAAATTAAAAGCTCGAAATGTTGAAGTTTTCTCGGTTGCAAAAGCAGTAGGTGATGATTTTGAGCTTTGGAAGAAATTTATTAGAGAAAATAACTTAACGTTTATTACAGTTGGTATGACTAAGTCGTTATTCAAATTAGCTACAGAAGATTATAGAAACGTTGTACCAAAATTTACAAATGTCGAATCGCTGAACTATTCAGAACATTTTGATATTATTTCAACTCCAACGATTTATTTGTTGGATAAAGATAAAAAAATTATTGCTAAAAAACTTTCAGTTGCTCAATTGGAAGACTTTTTAGATATCCTTCAACATCAAGAAAAATCTGTTAAACTATTTCCTTTAGATCAGGAAAAGCCAGAAGGAGATCATTAAATAGTGATTACAACTCTTTTCTGAATAATTTAAATCATTGAATAAGGATGTTTTATAAATCTATTTTTCCATTTAAATAAAATTTGAATCAGCATATTTATTTTTTATCTTAAATTAGTAGGCTATTATGCTTAATAGTTAGTTATTTTATTATACTCTTTAATTTTATGAAACAAATCATTCTCATTGTTATTTCATTTTTCTTTTCAATTTCTCTTTTTTCTCAAGCTTATTGGCAACAAGAAGTGAATTATAAAATTGACGTCACTTTAGATGATGTCAAACATGAAATAACGGCAATAGAAGAATTTGAATATATTAATCATTCTCCTAACACCTTAGATTTTATTTATATCCATTTATGGCCAAATGCTTATAGAAATGAACAATCTGCTTTGGGTAAACAACAGTGGAAAGATGGTAAATTTCTTTTGAAATACGGTGCTGATTCAATAAAAGGTGGTATTGATAATTTAGATTTTAAAATAAATGGAGAAACAGTTAAATGGGATTATGATCCTAAAAATAGGGATATTTGTAAAGTTATATTAAACAAACCACTAGTTGCAGGAGAAAAAATGATTGTTTCTACACCTTTTAAAGTGAAACTTCCATCAGGTGAAATATCGAGATTAGGGCATGTTGGTCAATCATATCAAATTACACAATGGTATCCTAAGCCTGCAGTTTATGATAAAAATGGTTGGAATCCAATTCCTTATTTAAACCAAGGAGAATTTTATTCAGAATATGGTTCGTTTGATGTAAGTATTACTTTACCAGCGAATTATGTTGTTGGAGCAACAGGTGATTTACAAACAAGTTCTGAAATTTCTTTCTTAGATGATTTAGCTGAAAAGTCAGCTTTAAAATTTAAAACAGGAGATTTAGGAAGCGTTTCTAAAAAAGCTACCAAATTTCCAGAGTCTTCTGTAAAAATGAAAACGATTCGTTATACTCAATCAAAAATTCATGATTTTGGTTGGTTTGCAGATAAACGTTTTGAAGTTTTAAAAGGCGAAGTGGAATTACCACAATCAAAAAGAAAAGTAACAACTTGGGCAATGTTTACTCCAGCAAATTCGGATGTTTGGAAAAATGCAATTGAATACATCAACGATGGAACGTATTATTATTCCTTGTGGAATGGTGATTATCCTTATAATCAAGTTACTGCAGTTGATGGGACAATTAGCGCAGGAGGAGGAATGGAATATCCAAACGTTACGGTAATAGGGAATTCAAGTACAAAAGAAGAATTAGAAGTTGTTATTGTTCATGAAGTAGGGCATAACTGGTTTTATGGAATTTTAGGTTCAAATGAAAGAGTTCATGGTTGGATGGATGAAGGAATGAATACCTTGAATGAAGTTCGATATATGCAAACTAAATATCCTGATAATACTCGTTTTTCTGATATGGTACTAAATGGAAGTTTTCACATGAATGATTTGGATCATCATGATTCAGGTGATATTTCTTATCGTTTTATGGCAATGCTTGGTGAAGATCAGCCAATAGAAACATCTTCAGCCGATTTTAAACCAACTAATTATGGGGTGATAATGTATCAAAAAACAGGATTAGTTTTCTTTTACTTACGTGCTTATTTAGGAGAAGAATTATTTGGGAAATGCATGCATGCTTATTTTGAAGAATGGAAATTCAAACATCCTCAACCTGAAGATATGAGGTTGTCCATTGAAAAAACGTCTGGAAAAGATCTTTCATGGTTGTTTGATGATTTGATCAAAACTACGAATCATATTGATTATAAAATAGTGAAAGTTGATAAAGCAGCATCTGGATTTGATGTAACCGTAAAGAATGTTGGTCAAGTTAACGGACCAATTGAAGTGAATGGATATGTAAATGGAAAATTAAAAGAAACAGTTTGGGTTGATCCAAGTGATAAGAAGCAAATTGCTCATTTAATTTCGGATTCTATAGATGAGGTTCGAATTGATGCGAATAACAATATTCCAGAAATAGATAGAACAAATAACAATTGGAAAAAAAGTTTGCTTTTTAATAAAATAGAGCCAATAAAATTTGAATTTGCAATTGGAGATCACGAAAAAAATAAATCTTTAAATTTTTGGACACCTATGATTGGAATGAATACGTATGATAAATTCATGGTTGGTGTAGCAGTTCACAATTATGGTATACCAATGAAAAAATTTCAATATGGAATTGTGCCTATGTATTCTTTTGGAAGAAAAAGCGTATCTGGTATTGGAGAATTTAGTTATTCGATGTTGCCTAGAAAAAATGCTAAGTTGGTTAGAATTGGTGTTTCTATGAAAAGCTTTAAAGATAATGATTCTGTAGGGGATACCTACACTGATCGAAATCAGTATTATGCAAATATTTCGCCTTATATTTTTATGAATTTAGGAAATAGAAAAGGAGATACACCTTTTTCTCATACTATTTTGATGCAAACAATCTATAATTTAGATCAAAAGGGAATATCTTCAATTGAAGAAGTGGGTGGTTTTGCAAAATATACAATGCGATATAACAAGCCAGATCATCAAATAGAAATGATTTTGAGAAATGATTACATGAAAGGAATTAATGGTAGTACAAATGAATTGGGAAGATTTTCAGTAGAAGGGAATTATCGTTTTAGATATATGACCAACAAAATGAAACGTTGGATAGAATTCCGAGCTTATTTTGGAACAAATTATACGTATAAGGAAACACAAAATACAGGTAGATATTTCATTTCGAATAGTGGGGTTAGTGGTATACAAGATATTTATTTTGAGGAATATTACAGCGCGAGATCTGCAGCTACAGGTTTTTTCGGAAATCAAAGAAAAACCGACATGGGAGGATTTAAAACAGCAAATAATTTTGGATCTACTGCATATTGGATGACGACTGGGAACTTGTATTTTCAATTACCAATTAAGCCAAATTGCTTTGGAGTATTTGCTGATGCAGGAATATTTTCAAATGGTGTTAAGACATTTAATGTAATTACAACAGGTTTAGGATTCAGAATTGCTAAAGTTTTAGGAGTTTATTTTCCATTGTACCAAAGCGTTGACATGGGTAATTTATATACCAATTATAGTAAAAACATTCGACTTACTTTGAAATTGAATATTGTAAACAAAGGAGTTAAAATTCCAGGAATTAATTGAGGAATTAATCGTAAGAATTGAAAGAGATTGAGCTGAGCAAATTGTAATCCTTTTGAAAAGAAAGTCTACTAATTTGTAGGAGGATTTTTTTTGTTAAGTAATTGGGTTTACGAAAAATAAAGCTTATTTTTGAAAAATGTATATGTTAAGAAGCGTCAATTTATAAAGCAAATAGAGTGTTAATATATAGTAATGGTATGTATTAATAGGTTAGTCAGGATACTGAATGAGATCTGTCTTAAATACAAAAAAATATTGCTAATCTTTTAAATTATTCAAGATGAAAAGTTATTTAAATTCTTTGTTTTTACTATTATTCCTTATAATCAATTTGAATTCATTTTCCCAACTAACAATGACTCGTGGTGAAGTTTATAATTACAATGTGGGAGATGTTTTCTTGACAAGACATTATGTTACAGGTGGTTTTGAAAATAACTCTATTAACTTAAGTAACTTATATGAAAAAACTACAGTTTTAAGTAAGAGCTTTTCTGTAAGTTTTGATACCGTTTTTTATAATTGTTTAGTTAATACAAAATATGTACATTACGTTCAAGAGATGTTCCAAGCACCCTATTATTCAACTTCCTATTCTATCGATACAACCACATTGATTTTTACTGATTTAAATTCACCAATACAAAATTACCCTTTTATGTCGACCCCTATTTGCTGTTCAGATAGTGTAGATTCTGTTTATTATGACGTAGATCGATATTGTTCAAAAAAAACTTGGCATAAAGAATTTACTTGGGGAGAAGGTTGTTTTGAAGAACCTTTTCCAATATACGATTACGTAGAAGGTTGCGGTGGACCGTATTATAGTGATGGAGGTGGTGGTGGGTCGCCTTATACAGGACATCACAAATTGATCTATTATAAAAAAGGAATTGATTCTTGTGGTACTAATGTTTCATGTACGGCTGGAGTTGATGAACTCTCAAAATTAGAATTTACTATTTCTATTTTTCCAAATCCTACAAACTCATTCACAACTATTAACTTTTCAGAACAGCAAAAACATACGATCATAAAAATAATAGACGTACATGGAAAAGAAATAAAAATAGTAAACTTTACAGGTAGTCAATTTCAAATAGAAAAAGGAGAGTTGAGAGAAGGGATTTATTTTGTTCAGATTATAGATGATAAAAGAAATACGATGAGTAGAAAAATAATAATCCAATAAACAGGATTCAAGCAAAATGAAAATACTAATTTCTAGCTTCGCACTTTTGGAGGTGTTTTTCTGTGGTTACGAACATTTCTAATTACAAAACCAGAAGAGATAGTAGTAAAAATACTTTATTTAGAACCTCTAGTGATCCAATTTTTTAACAATGAAAAGAGAGATAATTTAATTCTTTATCCTGCAGAAAAACTTCAATTAAGCGAAATTTACATCATCCTTCATTTACCCCCCAAGACAAACAACCGCAAATTGGTGTTTATTTGAAATCCCTAATAAAAGTACACTAATCTATATAAAGTCGTATGTATAACCACTTATTTTCAGATATTAATGATACTTTCTCTATTTTAATTCCTTGAATTGTCGTAGCTTATTAGTAGGTAATTCATTGGATTATGGAAACTGCTACTATTCACAGCGTTCGTTTATTTTACTTTAATATAGTAAATCGATTCTTTGTTAATTTTGCTTTATTCTTTTGCTTATTACTTTTCCCTTTAAAAAATACGGCTCAAGTTGTTTTCCAATTTCCTACTGCTGGTATAAATAGACCATTACTCTATTCTTTTACGAATACTTCTTTAAATAATTCTCACTTTTTCATCAGAGAAACAAATTTAATAGAGAAGAAAAAAAACGTTAAAATTATTTCGATTAATGGTTGTGTTAGTATAAAGAAAAATACTGCTTTTACTGCATTACTCGACAAGAAATTGAATTATATTTATAAAAGTGTTGTAATTGTTGTTACTATTGATGGAAGTATAAGTCGAATGCTTCAATTAAAAATATTATTATAAAAGGCCGTTGTAAAGCACCTAACTCTTGGTTGTAATCATAAAATTATAGTATACATCAATTTATGACTTTTACGAAGTTTATAATTCAATTGCTCCAACAATTTTTAAAGAAGCGCCTGCCTTCTGGTTGCCACCGCTCCGCTGGAAATGTTTTCCTGCGGTTTTTGTATCTGATAATTGAAACAAGATTTAGCTTGGATTTAACTTCGTTGAAATCGCTAAGTTGTAATCCATAAGAAAAACTTTAGAAATGAATCAATTGGCGTTATCCTTCGAGTACCTCAGGAACAAACGCCAATTTAGAGCTTAGTCGAAAAAAAGTAAAAGCATTACAGCTCAACCCCAACTGGACAATGATCAGAACCAAATACATCATTCAAAATGAAAGCATCTTTAATTGACGGCATAAAGGATGCTGAAACCAAAAAATAATCGATCCTCCAACCAACATTTTTCTCTCTTGCTCCACCTCTATAGCTCCACCAAGTATATTTTACTTCTTCTCCATTTTTCTCTCTAAAAGAATCTAATAACCCATTTGAAACGTAATTATCCATTCCATCAATTTCTTCCTGCATAAATCCAGCAGACTTATTGTAATTCGCTTTTGGTCGTGCTAAATCGATCGCTTTGTGTGCAACATTTAAATCCCCGCAAACAATAACAGGTTTCTTTTTTTCTAAATTTTTTAAATAAGCTAGAAAACATTCGTCCCACGTTTGTCTATACTCCAAACGTAACAATTCACTTCCTGAATTTGGAACATAGACAGTAATCAAGAAAAAATCTGCATATTCTGCACAAATCGCTCTTCCTTCGTTATCATGTTCACAAACTCCAATATCATAAGTTACTGTCAACGGTTTTTCTTTCGATAAAATAGCAGTCCCAGAATATCCAGGACGTGTTGCATGATTTGCATAAACATGATAATCAGATAAATCAATTACTGCTTCTTTTACTTGATCTACAGTAGCTTTCGTTTCCTGTAAACAAATGATGTCCGCATTTACACGTTTCATATCAGAAACAAAGTCTTTTTTAGTAATAGCCCGAATTCCGTTAACGTTGAATGATATTATTTTCATTTTATGATTTTTTGAAGTAAAAGTAGTGGATTTTTTTTAACCACAGAGTCACGTAGAGTAATTCGCAGAGTGAAACAGAGTTTTTTTTAAACAATATCCAAACTCCAAAAAAACTTTGCGATACTCTGTGAAAAAACTCCGTGTTAATCTGTGGTAAAAAAAATCTAAACACATATGTCCCGGTGAATTACTACTTAATACTCCTGTGGTTAAATAAAAAAAACTAACTTTGTTTTATGGATTCATTTGACGAACAAACAGTAAAAGATTTAGAGTTTTCAACTATTCGAGAATGGCTGGTCGGATATTCAATTGGTGCAACTGCTCGTCAACGGTTATCAAACTTAACACCTTCCAATCGTTTCAGCGATGTGAAATTAGAATTGGATCGTGTCAATGAATTTTTAGCGATCAGAACAGTTGGAGAAAATTTTCCAGCATTAGATTTTGAAGAACTATTACCTGAAATCAAATTACTTCCAATTCACAATGCCGTTTTATCTCAAGATGGATTTGCTCGTTTAACTATTGCTTCTCAAATTTGTAATTCAATCATTTATTTTTTCGATAAGCGAGAAAAAGAATATCCATTGCTTTCTCATTTATTGAAAGATGCTTATTATTCTACAGAAATAATTGATGCTATTGAAAAAGTATTTGACAGACGAGGTGTAGTAAAAGATGACGCTTCTCCCTTCTTATATGAAATTCGACAAGAGCTCAAAGCTGTTAAAATTCAAATCAACAAAAACTTTGATAGAGAGATGCGAAAGCATTTAAAAGAAAATATTTTAGGTGATACAAAAGAAGCATTTGTAAATGACAGACGTGTATTAACCGTTCTTTCTACTCATAAACGAAAAATACCTGGAACAGTTGTTGGATCTTCTAAAACTGGAAGTTTAACTTTCATTGAACCGATAGTTAATGTCCCACTAAACAATGAATTCGAACTTTTATCCGATGATGAACACAAAGAAATTTATAGAATTCTTCAAGTTCTAACTCGTGATATCGCTCATTTACTTCCATTAATCAAGGAATACCAATCCATTTTAACTGAATTCGATTTCATCAATGCGAAAACCAAATTAGCATTGGAATTAAACTGTTGTCTTCCTGCGATTGAAGACGATATGAAAATTGAATTAATCAATGTTGTTCATCCTATACTCTGGAAAAACAATAAAGCACTTGGAAAGAAAACACTATCCCAATATTTATATATGGATAAACTTTCAAGAATGTTGGTTATTTCAGGTCCAAATGCAGGAGGAAAAAGTATTACTTTGAAAACAATTGGACTATTACAATTAATGCTTCAAGCAGGACTGTTAGTTCCAGTTGACCCAAATAGCAAAATGTGTTTCTTTCAACAAGTATTAACCGATATTGGAGACAATCAATCGATAGAAAATGAATTGAGTACATATTCCTATCGGTTGAAAAGAATGAAACATTTCTTAGAAGTCTCCAACAGAAGAACTCTCTTATTACTAGATGAATTCGGAACAGGTTCTGATCCTGATCTAGGTGGAGCTTTAGCAGAAGTATTCTTCGAAAATTTATACAATAAAAAAAGCTTTGGTGTTATTACAACCCATTATGCGAATATTAAATTAAAAGCAGATCAATTAAAAAATGCAATCAACGGTTGTATGCTTTTCGATACTGAAACATTAGAGCCGTTGTACAAATTTTCTTTAGGTCAACCAGGTAGTTCATTTACATTTGAAGTTGCGCAAATCAATGGTATTCCAATGGAATTAATTGAAGATGCGAAAACTAGATTGGATGTTAGAAAAGTTTCAATGGATAAATTATTGGGAGAATTACAACGTGAAAAAACCTATTTAGAAAGATTGAACAATGAACACATCGAAGCGCAAGAATTAGCTCAAAAAGCTAAAAATGATTATTTAGAGAAAAAAGGGCGTTTTGAAGAAAAACTGAAAACACAACAAGAAACAATTGAAATCAATAACAAATACATCAATTTAGGTAAAAAACTGAAACAATTTATTGACCGTTATCAAGCGAAAAATAAAAAGAAAGATGCCAATAAACCATTATTTGATGAAATATCAAAATACATTTCGCTAGAAAAAAATAAAATTGAAGTTGTAAAACAAGCTGAGAAAATTAAAAAAGAAGAAAATCAAAAATTACCTATCACAAAACGTAAAAAACAAATTATTGAACGTGATGAATTTGAAAGAGCCAAAATAAAACTTGGATCAATTGTTAAATTAATTTCAACCAAACAAAGCGGAACAGTTGATGAAATAAATGGTGAAATGATAACTGTTTTATTTGGCTTCATGAGAATGAAAGTGGAGAAAGAAAAGTTAATGTGGGTTAAATGAAAAATTCAAATTGCAGATTTCAGATTACAGATTACAAATTTCAGATTGCAGATTAAAAAAATAAAAGATTGTTAATTAGTGTTTTACAATTGATAGCTCGTGCGAATTCGTGAATCAATACAATCTACAAAAATAGCTATGGATCAATTCATGAATTCAACTTTATAATTTTAGAATAAAAAAAGCTTTCGAAGTAATTTTACTTGATTCTTAAACAAGATTAAGTAAAAGCTCGACTATGAAAACCGCAAATTCGTTCAAAAAAAAGATCATAATTATTACCATTCTTTTATCAACCAATTTTTCAATAAATGCAACTACAACTTATACTGTTGGTGCATCTGGAGGAACTCACACTACAATCGCGGCTGCTTATGCAGCTTGTACAGCAGCAACTGATTATATTATCGAATTAAAAAGTGATTATGCTTATAATACGGAAACTTCTACTGGTGCAAACTCAATTACACTAGGGACTTTAACAAATAAAAGCAGTGTTAATACAGTTACTATCAGACCTCAAACTGGAACAACTTTCACATTTACAGCAACTGGATCATCACTATTTAATTTAAATGGTGCTGACTGGGTTATTTTTGATGGAAGAGCAGCAGGTATTGGAGCAATCGCATTAACATTAATAAATACAAGTACAGCTTCAGGAGTAAATGTCTTTAAATTTCAAGCTGATGCAACCAATAACATTATCAAATACATTACAATTCAAGGTTCTGGAACATCAACAGGCGCACCAATTAGTTTTGGCTCGGGAACTACAACAGGTAATAATTTAAACACAATCACTAATAACAACATCACTAAATCAACAAGCGGAACACCAGCTTATGGAATATACTCTTATGGAACTTCAGTTGGAGTAAATAACAGCTTAACAACGATTTCAAACAATAATTTTTACGATTTAGGTCAAGGAAGTTGGTGTGGAATTATTGCTTATTCTGACGGCTGTTCAATAACAGGAAACAGTTTTTATCAAACTTCAGGAATTACCTTAACTGCTTCAGACTTAAGCATGATATATATTGGATCGAATTGCATAAGTGCAACAATAACTGGAAATTACTTAGGAGGTAGAGATGTAAGTTGTGGTGGAACAGCTTTTTCAATCACAACTGGAAGCTATCAATTAACAGGAATTGACTTTAATTCTGTAACAGGATCTATTAGTATTTTATCCAACACATTTGCAAACATTATTACAACTTCAACAGGTAGTAATTCACTTGTTTGTATTGATACTTATGGCTCTGCAACTTACACTATAGGCTCAGTAGGAAATGGGAATACATTTGGTAGCGCAACAGCTACAGGAAGCATAACTATAACAGGATCAACTGCTGGAACACAATTTTCAGCTATTCGTCACTGGGGAACAAGTTCATCGAATTCAATAGCTTATAATACATTTGCAGGAATAACACAAACTCACACAACGGCAGCGACATCCCCAACATTTTATGGAATTTATGTTGGTTTGGGCACACAAGGAACAATTACAAACAATACATTTGGAGCTAGTGCAGGACCAATAGAACTTACAGGAACAGGAGTTGGAATATCGTATCAAATAATTTCTTGGGTCTCAAATAGTAATTCTACAATAAGCGACAATACATTTCAAAATTTCACTATTTCAAATGGAGGAAATTCATCTGTTAATGATGTCATATATATATCTGGATCAGGAATTAACACGATTTCCAATAATACATTTGGAAGTACAACTGCTAACAATATGAGTTTTAATTTGACCGACAATGTCAATGTAATTCAATGTTACAGCGCAGGAACACCAACAATAAGTGGCAATACAATCCAACAATTCAATCAAACTGGAACTGGAACAGCTGCAGGAATTAATGGAATTTATATTTATTCTATGAATGGTGTTGCATCTATTTCTAACAACACAATTAAAAACTGCACAACAGCAGGAACTGGAGCAGCTGCATTTAATGGCATTTATGTATACAGTACATCTGCTTCAGAAACAAACAGTATAAGTGGAAATGTAATCTCAACCATCACATTATCAAGCACAGGTGCAGGTACTTTCATTGGAATTTGGGCGTATGACGGTGGTGGAACATATCAAAAAAATAAAGTTTCAGGAATTACTTTTAATTCCAGTAATGCATCTGCTAATCTTTTTGGAATTGCTGTTGATGCAGGTGATAATTTAAATTTTTATAATAATATTGTTTTACTTGATAATGGAGCTGGTTCAGCTATTTTACGTGGAATTTTAAACCGAGCAGGAGCTTCTAAAACGTACACATTTTATCACAACACTGTAAAAATATACGGTACAGCAACTGGAGGTTCAAATAATTCAAATGCTTTTACAGATATCAATGCAGCAGGAAGTACTATTAATGTAAAAAACAATATTTTTCAAAACACTCGATCAAACAGTGGCGGAACTGGATTACATATTTCTATTCGTTTTGCAAGCAGTGCTCCTACAATTAATTCAGATTACAATTATTTAGAAGCAAGTGGAACAGGTGGAAGTTTTGGCGTTTGGAATGCATCAAATTATGCCACTTTTGCTTTGTATAAAACAGCTTCATCTAAAGAAACAAATTCCAAAAATACAACTATTACGATAAATTCAGTAGGTCAAGTTCCAGCAGGTACAGCCTCTGATGTCAATGGTACAGGAACAAACTTATTTGCAACAGTTGGTGATGACTATGTTGGAACAGTTAGAGCCATTACTCCGTGGATGGGAGCTTATGAAGCACCTGTTGTTTTACCAATTGAATTATTAACCTTTTATGGCGAAAAAAGAAATAATTCAAACGAATTAAAATGGATTACATTAACCGAAATAGAGAATGATTTTTTTACACTTGAAAAAACACTCGATGGTGAAAATTATGAAATTATAGGAAATGTGAATGGGGCAGGCAACTCATCCAACAGTTTAGAATATTCAATACATGATTATAACGTAGAAAGTTCAATAAACTATTACAGATTAAAACAAACAGACTATAATGGTAAATTTAAATATTCTGATTTGATTAGTATCGACAATAGAAATTCAAATAGAGAACAAAAAGTAGAAAAGCACAAAACAAATATTTTGGGACAGATGGTTAACGAAAATTATCAAGGATTGGTGATAATTGTTTTTACAGATGGAAGTTCTATTAAGATTGTTCAGTGAAGATTATAAATGTATGTGAGTATCTCGAAAAACTCACTTCTATTTGTTTGAATTTAAAAAATAAAAGAAAATAGTTAATAAGATTTTTAAAAAAAACGCCTATTTATTTAAAAAAAATACTTATTATTATAAGACAACTATTTTTAAATCTAGGACTGATGTTATTAAAAAAACTAAAACATATTCAATTCATTTGTATTGTTTTATTTTCTCCATTTATTACTTATGGAGCAGTTAGAACATGGAGTGGAGGAACAACTGGAACAGTTGCATGGACAGGTAATTGGACAGGTGCTGCTGATCCTACTTCTGCTGACGACGTGACTATAACTACAGGAGGAACTTTAGTTATTACAGGCGTACCAACTGTTACAATTAACTCGCTTACCATTGCAGGAGGTGGTAGTTTTACAGTCGAATTACAAGGCGCAACTACAACACTTACAATCGGAGGAAATGCAGGTGTTGACCTCACTGTAAATGCATCAACCTCTTTGATTGCAAGTGGAACAGGTCAGATTTTAAACCTAACAATGGATGCAAGTGCTACTGCTACGATAACAGGAACAATACAAATTAATTCAGGTTCAACCTTTGATTCAAACGGAGCAAGTGTGGTAAGTACTATTGATGGTACCCTAAAAAATTATGGAACAGTTACATGTACAACTGCTACAAAATTGGTTTTTTCAGCAACTGGTAATTATAACCATGCAAGAGATGGCGGAGCAATTCCAACATCAACTTGGAGCGCAGGAGCTACATGTACAATTTCAGGATATGTAAATACACGAATTACTGGTCTAAATACTACTTTCAATACTTTTCATCATTTTATATGGAATGCGACTGGGCAAACAGATGATGGAACAGATACTAAAAATTTAGCAGAGTCAGGTGAAACAATTACCTGTAATGGTAATTTTACTGTTTCAAGTACTAATTCAAAAACACTTGAATTTTCAGCTGTAACCTCTGGAGCAACTCAAACTTTAAATGTTGGTGGAAATTTAGTTATTTCAGGTGGGAAATTTAGACTTAATGACTTTGATGCTACTGTCGATGTAAATGTTACTGGCGATATTAATATTAGTTCAGGAACATTAATTGGTCATGCATATCATAGCGATGTAACATTAAGAACTACGATAGATTGTGTCAATTTAAATTTATCAGGATCTGGAATTTTTCAAGTTGGCGGAAGTAATGTGAATAATACAGATAATAGACCAGGTCCAACTTTAACGATTACTGGAAATTTAGCGACAACAGGAACCTCCTCTTTTATTGGGACAAACGATGAAAATGACCCTACAATTAATGTTACAGGAACTGTAATAACGGCTGCAGGAACTTTTTTTTATGCTTCACAGGCTCTACTTGGTATACCTACGTTCAACATTCAAGGTTCAGTTGATCTATCCGCAGGTACGGTCGCTGCAGCTAATGGATATACAAGTAATGCATTTCAATGTGTAATTAATTTAACAGGTGCCTCATCCAATAATTTAACATTACCAACCGGTTTAACATATAATACAAATGCAACTTGGAAATGGGATATAGCTTCAGGAAGAACAATTACTTTATTATCAAATGTTGAGTTAGGAGGAACAGGTAGCAGTTGTGTTTTTACAAATAATGGGACTTTAATAATGGGAACTTACATCTTTACGGCAGTAACAACTGCTGTAGCTTCCTTTGTGAATGCATCTGGAGCAACTTTAAAAACAGCTCATTTGTCAGGATTGAGTACTACAGCTGCAACTGGGGCTGTTCAAATAACGGGTACAAAAACGTTTAGTTCGGCGGCAAGTTATGTTTTTAATGGTGCAGCAGCACAAGTGACGGGTAATTTTGGCGTCTCAACCACCCCAACAGCTAGCACAGTATTAAATTTGGAATTTAACAATTCTTCAGGAGTGACATTGACTGCTGGGTTAACAGTAGCTAATACAGGAACATTAACACTTACAGCTGGTTATCACGATTTATCAACGTATACATTACAAGTTGGAACTTCATCAACTTCAACCGTGACACAAACGGCTGGAGGTTTATACAGCGCAACGAATAACGGAAGTTTTAAACGGTATATTCCAGCAGGAGCTGTCGCAAGTACAGGTGGTGCAAACTATGGCTTATTCCCTTTTGCAAAAACTGCTGCTAAAGTTGCAAAATATGAATTAAATTCCACAGTATCTCCAACAGGTGCAGGATTCATAACTGGAACCCCAGCATTTTCAGGTTCACTTGTAGATGTTACGTATACTGATGATAATGCACCTGTTGATTATATTGTTACAACCAGATCGGTAGTGTTGGTTTCAACAGCAACTGGAGGAACTTATACTCTTAAATTAACAGCTGCTACTTTAGGTGCAGGTACAGCATCCGATTTGACGTTACTTACATATACATCTTCTTCAATTGGGCACTTAGGAACTTATGTTGCTAATTCAGGAACTGCTCCAGCACCTGTTCTTTCTCGAACTGGTGTGACAGATGCTAATATAAGTACTGCTCAAACATTTGTTATTGGGACATATAATCAAATAACAACTCCTTTGCCTATTCAATTAATTTCTTTTAAAGGAGTTCAAAAAGGAAATGATAATGAATTAAAATGGACAACTTCATCAGAATTGAATAATGATTATTTTACCATCGAAAAGTCATTAGATGGAATCATTTTTGAAAAAGTCGGAACGGAAAATGGTGCTGGAAATTCAAGCCAATTATTACATTATTCTTTAACAGATTTTAACGTCAGAGATAATATAAACTATTACAGATTAGTACAAACTGATTTTGATGGTAAGTCTACCACTTCTAATTTAATATCAATTGATAACAGAACTCTTGAGTCATCAAAAGAAATAGTATTAAAAGTAAATATTCTTGGGCAAGAAGTAAATGATACTTACAGAGGATTAGTAGTAATTATTTATTCCGATGGTTCATCTATTAAAATTGTTCAGTAGAAAAACGATATATCTTTATTCACCCAATTTCATTCTCACACCAAAAGAAGTATTAAAAGTAGATTTAAGAACACTTGGTGCGGGTTTTGAATCATAAAAATTAGAAAATTCAATTCTGAAATCAGTTCGTTTTGTAAAATGAAAACTCAACGTATATTGTCCCATTATTCTGAAATCTCTTACATCATTCCATAATGGCTGATAATACAAAACGCCTGAAAATGAGAAGTGTGTCTTTGGATCAAAAAAACAAGAGATATAATTATTGGATCTGAAATTTCTATTCATTGTGCTAGTAGATTTTATTTCTTCGTATTCATAAAACGTAGAAAATCCTGCAAAAAGTTTGTACCCTTTCGAGTCTATAAATTTCAATCTTAATCCTGTCCCAACAAGAGTTCTAATTCTTTGATCTAATAATTGGTTGTATTGAATTTGAGAAAAACTTTCCCATTTTAAAGGACCTTTTATTCGATACGCATATCTAAAGTGAATCATTCCTGTATTCGCAAAAATCTTTTCAGAACCTTTAGAATACATTAAATCGCTGATCAAAAGATAATAATGTTTAGGTGTTTTAAATTGAACTTTCGGTCTAAAAGCCATGTTAAAAAGCAAATCCTTCGTTTTCATTGCAGAAAGAGTTGCGTCGAGACTACCACTAAAACCAGAAGTGTCATCATAAATGCGTTTGTTTTCAATGTTTACAATTTGAGAAAATGAACTGTTGTTTTGAAGTAAAATCAAAAAAAGAATGGAACTGATTTTATTACACTTATTTTTTAGCATGACGATATAAAAAATAAGCGACAAAAGCAAAAATAACATTTGGAATCCAAACGGCTATATATGCTGGAAATCCAACATTCATAGCTGCAACATTTGTTACTTTCATCGCAAAGATGTAAATAAAAATAATTCCAAGTCCTAGTGCGATATTGATACCAACTCCACCTCTTTTTCTTCTACTTGATACAGAAACTCCAATAATTGTTAATACATAAGTTGCGAAAGGAAGAGAAGTCCTTTCATAATATATGATTTCGTAATCAGGAATATTAGAAGAACCTTTTGCTTTTTCTCGCTTAATATAATCTCTTAATTCCGAATAAGTCATCGTTTCGGCAACATTATCACGTTGAGCTATATCTTCGATTCTAAAATCAAAAATAGTATCTTTTTTCTTTCCGTTAATTATTACATCATTCGTGTCTCCAACAATTCTTTCGTAATAATCTTTTAATGTCCATTTATTGGAGCCTAATTCATTTATTGCATACCTTGCTTTCAAAAAGTAGATAGATCTTTCTTTTTTATCTGTTTGTTCATAGATAAAATCATTTGCAATATTATCTTCCGAAACATAACTAGAAATACTTAGTGAAATATTATTCGGAAATTCCGCATGAAAATTTTCAACATGAACCCCATCTCTATAATATTTATTTTCAAAATCCAACATTACTTTATTAGACATTGGTAAAACGTAATGATTCATCGTTAACGTAACGAGCATCAAAAATGTAGCTGCTATCATGTAAGGTCTTAACAGTCTAGAAAACGTAATGCCACTATTTAAAATCGGGATAATTTCAGAATCTTGAGCCATTTTTGCTGTAAACCAAATCACTGAAACAAAAATGATTAATGATGAAAACATATTTCCATAATGGATCAAAAATGTAAAATAGTATTGAGTAATTACATCATAAATTGGAGCTTGTTTTTCAATAAATTCACTTAAACGTTCAGACATGTCAAACACCATAGACAAAAGCATAATGACGCCAAGCATAAAAAAGAAAGTCGTTAAAAACTTCTTAATGATATATTTATCTAATATTTTAAACATTTAAATCTTCTTTTAAAAGACAAGTTAATTATTTATATTGAACCATAAGAGAAAGCATAACTTTCTAGGACATTAAGGATATTTAACTGTTGAATTATTTCCTATGTCCTAATTCAACACAGTTCATAATGACCATTGACCTATGACTTTTTTTGAACCATACTTATAATCGAGTCCCCAACTTTACAACCATTTTATTTTTCCAATCAGTAAAAGTTCCATCAATGATTCGAACTCTAGCTTCTTTCACTAACGCCAAATAAAAAGCTAAATTGTGAATTGTTGCTATTTGCATTCCTAAATATTCACTTGATTTTATTAAATGTCTTAAATAAGCTTTTGAATAAAACTTATCAACATAAGAAGTTCCATTTGGGTCAAGCATTGAAAAATCTTTTTCCCATTTTAAATTTTTTATATTTATAATTCCTTCTGAAGTGAATAACATTCCATGTCGGGCGTTTCTAGTGGGCATTACGCAATCAAACATATCAATTCCTAATGAAATACATTCTAATAAATTGATAGGAGTTCCAATTCCCATTAAATAGCGTGCTTTATCTTTAGGTAAAATATCGCATACTAAATCGGTCATAGCATATAATTCTTCATCAGGTTCTCCAACTGACAATCCACCAATAGCATTTCCAATTGCTCCAAAAGATGCTATTTGTTCTGCTGATTCCGTTCTTAAATCTTTATATGTACTTCCTTGTACAATAGGAAATAATGCCTGTTCATGACCGTATAAAGATTCAGTTACCTCCATCTGATCAAAACATCTTTTTAACCATCTATGAGTCATGTACATAGAACGTTTCGCATAATTGTATTCACAAGGGTAAGGAGTGCATTCGTCAAAGGCCATAATAATATCAGCGCCAATTGAACGTTGAATATCAATCGATTTTTCTGGTGTGAAAAAATGATTGCTTCCATCAATGTGAGATTTAAATTTTACGCCTTCCTCCGTGATTTTATTTGAACTTGAAAGTGAATAAACTTGGTATCCACCGCTGTCAGTTAAAATAGGTCCTTCCCAACCATTGAATTTATGTAGTCCACCTGCACCTTCAATTACTTCCATGCCAGGTCGCATATACAAATGATACGTGTTCCCTAATATAATTTGAGCTTGAATATCATCTTTTAATTCATGTTGATGAACTCCTTTAACAGTACCTGCTGTACCAACAGGCATAAAAATGGGAGTTTCTATAATTCCATGATCTGTATGGATGACTCCAGCACGTGCTTTTGACTTGGAATCTGTATGTAATAAATCGAAGTGCATAAAATTGTTGAAAAATAATCGGCACAAAGATAGTTGTATTTACGAATGCATGCCATCTTTGTACAAAGGTTTATAAAATAAGATGCAATTTTTCCCGATTTTCGATTTTAATATCGCAACAATATTGTTTTGTTTGTTTGGCTTAATGGCCTTTGTTCAACTTATTTATACTTTATTTATTCATGGTAAACTTTCTTTTTTTACTGGTAGAAATGCTGTTAAAAGTGTTAACTATCCAAATGTTAGTGTTTTAATTTCTGCTAGAAACGAATCAGACAATCTGTATGAAAATTTACCCTTAATATTAGAGCAGGATTATCCTAATTTCGAAGTCATAGTAATAAATCATCAATCAGTTGATGATTCGTCCCATATTTTGAATGGTTATGCTCACCAATATAAAAATTTACGTGTCATAGAAGTTGAAAAAAGTCAACATCTAAAACCGGGTAAAAAACTGCCATTAACATTAGGAGTGAAAGGATCAAAATACGATCACTTATTTTTTACTGATGCAGATTGTAGACCAACTTCAAATCAATGGTTAAAAAGTATGGCTCAATATTTTAATTCTGATAAACAAATCGTTCTAGGATATGGTCCATATATAACAAAAAAAGGTTTTTTAAATAAATTAATTCGTTTTGACACAACTTGGACAGCAATGAGTTATTTTTCAATGGCTTTAGCGAAAATGCCTTATATGGGAGTAGGTAGGAATTTAGCATATACAAAACAACTTTTCAATTCAGTCAATGGGTATAAATCACATTATTCGATCACTTCTGGAGATGATGATTTGTTTATTCAAGAAACGGCAACCAAGAAAAACTTCTCAATTAATCTTGATCCAGCTTCATTTTGTTATTCAGAAGCTAGTGAAAATTGGGAAAATTGGTATATGCAAAAAACGAGACACTTTACTACGTCTGGGAGATATAATGTTTTCAAAAAAGCGATGTTAGGAATTTATCCATTATCTATGTTAATCATGATGATTTCCTTTGTTCTTTTGTTACTTGATGCAAATTTTCGTTTGTTAACACTTTCGGTATTTGGTTTTATAGTTCTTCTAAAATGGTGGATTCAAGCAAGGTGTTTTAAGAAATTAAAAGAACCTAACTTTATAGCATTACTTCCACTGTACGATTTAGCTTATACTATATTTCTACCGATTCTGTACTACACTACGGATAAAAAAGAAATTAGAAAATGGTAGAAGGCGAACATTTATCGGAAAAAGCTCAACATGACTTAGCGTTAGTAAAAGCTGCTATTGACGGTAAACAAAGTGCTTATGCGGAATTGATGGATCGATATAGAGAATCGATTTATTATATGATGCTTAAGATGGTGAAGAACCAGGATGATGCTGACGACTTAACTATCGAAGCCTTCGGAAAAGCGTTTAATCGTTTGGAGCAATATAGTCCTAGCTTTGCTTTTAGTACTTGGTTATTCAAAATTGCATCCAACAATTGCATCGATTTCATTCGTAAAAAACGAATCAAAGTTACTTCAATGGATACAGGAAGAACTACTGAAGATGGCGATGTTATCTTTTTTGATGCAAAAGCTTTAACGTTAAATCCTGAAGAAACAATTATTCAAAATCAAAAAATAAAATTAATGCGTGATTTAGTTAGTAAATTAAAACCACGTTATAAAGAATTAATTGAAAAAAGATATTTTGAAGAGTTGAGTTACGAAGAAATTTCCGAGGAATTGAATTTACCTTTAGGAACAGTGAAAGCTCAATTATTTAGAGCCAGAGAATTTTTAGCAAATATGATTGAAAAAACAAAGGGGACAATATAATTTGAAAAATTGATCTATATAAATCCTATTTAATATAAATATAGTACAGACGTTGCAGTGCAACGTCTCCACAGAAATTATTCTCCACAGAGATTAATCTCAATAGATAAATTAAAAAATGAAAAAAAAATCATTTGCAATATTTTTCTTTTTTTTATTTACGGGCTTATTTTGGCTACTTATAATTCAATATCTAGGAATATATAAAAACACAATCACTCCTAGAAACGGTGTTTTATCTTACACTTTCAACTGGTGGGAATCTACAACTATTAGTAAACATTTGTTTTTGGGTAATTACATTCAAGATGAATCTTCAAAAGGAACTATTTACACTACTTATACCTATCCTTTTTATTTTATCAATTATTTTTTATTAGTTCCGTTTCATTTTATATTTAATACATCATATGAAAAGCTGCAAAATTTGTTGCCTTACTTCAATGTTTTACTGTTTTTTCTTGTAATATATCAATTAAAAAAACAAGAAATAAAAGAACTATACCATTCTAAAAATAGTTATTACAAATTTTGGATCTTTTTAGTTTTCGGAGTGTTAATTACCAATGCTTTACCTTGGGTTTCAATGTTAAGGCATAATCAAGAGAATCTGCATATGCCTGTTGCTCTTCTATTTTGTGTTTTATCACTTACAATTCTTAAGAAAGATATGGACAAGGTTAGGGATAATAAATTTCTATTCATAGGTAGTATAATAGCGTGTATATCACCAATATACTTTCCTGCTTGGGTTTTATGTTATATCTATTCTGAAACAGAATTAAAGCTAAGAAAAGCGATGGTTGTCAATGTTATATTCATCATTTTTATCCATTTTATAAATTATATTGTACCTCTTCTAGCTGCTAAGTCATTAAATTTAAAAAGTTCAGCATCTGGCTATTTGTATAGATCCGGACTAGATGGTTCAACTGATTATTTTAATTCTATTCTTTCTGTAATTTACAATCCAAGTTCAGAACAACATACAACAAGTACAATAATTTTAATTGTATCATCCATATTTATTGGTAGGAAATTAGGTGAAAATTCAAAAATGTACTTCAAGCAATTAATTTTTACTTTTATTCCATTTTGTACAACCGTGTTTCTTTTCCCTCAATTCTCATCTATTCACATGTATTTAATAGAGTTTTTACTTGTCATTCCTCCTTTATTTTTGATTTGTTATTGGTTGTTAAATAGTAAATTAGTAAAAGAAATGGATCCTCAAAAATACACTAATATGATGCTTTTTTTCTTATTGTTAATCATGAGTCAATTATTAGAAATTGCGAAATATTTTAAATTAAACCATTTTATTAAAGAGATTATCACTTAAAAGAAATGTTCAATTCTGATCAATTAATAAAGAAAACCCTTGTTGTTGTACCATGTTACAACGCAGCTAAAACAATTTTAGATACAATTTTGGATATAAAAAAAGTTGGGTTTACAAATATTTTGATCTGTGATGATTTCAGTACTGATAATACAGTTGAAATTATTAAAAAAATACCTGATGTTAATATATTGTTACATAAAGAGAATAAAGGATATGGAGGGAATCAAAAAAGCTTGTATAAAGAAGCATTAAAACAGAATTATGAATTTATTATAATGATTCATGGAGATCATCAATATGATCCTTTATTGATTCCTTCGATGTGTTGGTTACTCTATTCTGGTAATTATGATATTGTGATGGGATCACGTATTTTAGGTGGACATCCTTTAAAAAATGGAATGCCTTTGTATAAATATATTTCAAATCGTATTTTAACCTATTTTCAAAATATTCTTACAGGTTATAAATTATCAGAGTATCATAGTGGACTAAGAGCATATAAATCAAATACATTAACCTCTATTGATTATAATAGTTACTCCGATTCATTCATTTTTGACAATCAATTAATTTTAGATTGTATGAAATTGAAATTAAAATTTGGAGAAATAACATGTCAAACAAAATTTAATCACTTAACTTCGTCCATATCTTTTAAAAAATCTATAATTTATGGATTGGGGGTAATTAAATATTCGATTAAATATAAATTAAAAAAATGAATTCAATAAATCTAATATTAAAATATTTCCCAGATCTTTCGGATACTCAAAAAAAACATTTTGAACGCCTTGAAGAACTTTATACCTTTTGGAATGAACTAATCAATGTGATCTCTAGAAAAGATACTGAGAACTTCTACGAACGACATGTTTTACATTCTTTAGGTATTGCTAAAATAATGGAATTCAAAGATGGTTCAGCCATTTTAGATATCGGAACAGGAGGAGGATTTCCAGGAATTCCTTTGGCAATTCTTTTCCCTAATTGTCAATTTACATTAGTAGATTCAATTGGTAAAAAAATAAAAGTTGTGAATGAAGTTGCAACAGCGCTAGGATTAACAAATGTAAAAGGTATTCATGCTAGAGCTGAATCAATTCCTGAAAAATATGATTTTGTTGTTAGTAGAGCTGTAACTGCAATGCCTGCATTTTTAACGTGGGTTGATAAGAAATTCAAAAAAGAAAATAAAAATGAGTTTAAAAATGGGATACTTTATCTGAAAGGAGGCGATTTAATTGAAGAAATGTCTTCCGTAAAAAAATATTACAAATTTCATGAATTGAATAAAATATTTGATGAAGAATTTTTCGACACTAAGAAAGTTGTTTATGTTAGATTTTAATTACAAATTACAGATTGCAAATTACAAATTACAAATTTTATTTCAACAAAAAAACTCGAGACTTTCATCTCGAGTTTTTTTGTTTTTTTATTTTAAGTTACGAATTTAATTCATTTTATATTTTTTGAAGAATGCGTCCCAATTCCATACAAAATTCGCCATTACTTCATCCATTCTTTTTAAGAATAAAGGGTTTGGAGCTTGCATTCTTCTAAAGTAATCGTCTTGAAAATCATTTAATCTATATTTTTCAAACATAGCTTTCGACATTCCATAAACCATGTTTTTAGAAGGGTAATTCACCCTCGCTATAAAGCTTTGGTATTCTCTTGCTAAGCCTTGGAAATCGAGTTTTGAAAGATTATACATTTTGCCTAATTTTTCGAAAATTATTTGTTCAACTCGAAGCGCTTGATCCGCTTCAAAAGTACTTTCTAAGAAAGATAAATTTGCAGCTATAACAATTAATGCAAATTCACCATTTTGAGTTGGTTCAATTTCTGGAGATTTTACAAATGCCAAATCTTCATTTATGAGTTCGGCAACTTCATTAAATCCATTGTCAACAACATCTAATAATGCATTAATAAATACATTTGATACCTGATCGTCAGATAACTTACGTTTTAGTAGTGTTCCTAATAATGCCATATTACAGATTTTAATTGTTGAAGCAAAGTTAACAAACGATGAAGGTATATTTTTCATCTATTAAATTTGGTTTTCAACGAAGTTTTCAACAATAAAAAATATACTATCAACAATTTAGCTATTTAAAAGAGTTGAAGTTGTAATAAAATGGATGATTTATCTTACTTTTACGGTTGTGAAATCAAAATAAAAAACAGCATTGTAGATTTAAAAATGAAAAAAAGGCAACTGATTATATTAATAATAGTTCTAATATTAAGCTCTTTAATTGCTTTTTTATATTCAAAAAAAAGCAAATTAGATTTAGAAGTTCAGAAAAAAGCTATAATTAAGGCAAAATACCAAACTCTCATTGTCAATAATAGTTTTATTAATTATGAACTAACAGCAAATGGTGTAATTTATGAATTGCCTGAAGAGAACATTAAATTTGAAGTTGCAGGAAATCTTCTTCAAGGAGAAAAAGAATTAATTTCAGGAGATGAATTTGTTAAGAATCAATTACTTTTTAGAATAAATAATACAGAAGCTTTTAAAGTTTTAGCTGAAAAAAAGAATGAACTTTCATTACTTTTAAAAACGATAATGCCTGAACTAGAAAGTCAATTCCCTCTTTCAAAAGAAAAATGGATGATTTTTCTGGATGAAATAAAACCGATTCAGCGACTTCCTGAATTACCGAAAGATTTCCCTCCTATTGAGCGAACTTATTTGATTTCTAAAGGTTTTATGCAGTTTTATGTAAAAATAAGTATGCTTGAAAAAGAAATGGAAAAATATTTTTATTTAGCTTCTTTTGACGGGAAATATATTGAGTCAAATATTGAAATTGGCGAAATAGTTGAGTCTGGAGTTACGATCGCTAAAATTTCTGAAAAATCAGATGTGTTAGCAAAAGTTACAATTAATAAAGAGGACTTAAAAATTTATAAGAGTCAAAAACATGTTCATTTTTTAACTAAAAAAGGTGCAAAAGTAGGTAATGGGGAATTTTTAAGTTTTTCTAAAAAGAAAAGAAAGAGTAATTTAATTGAAGTTTTATATAAAGTCCAAGGAGATTCTAAATTCACAGAAGCGGGAACAAAATTAAAAATAACGACTAAGCATACTACTGCTGATAAAAGTGTTTCAATTCCTTTTGAAGCTGTACAAAATAACTTGGTTAAAGTGTTAGTTAACGATAAAGTAGTTTCAAAAACAATTACGATAATCGGGAAAAATGCTTCTCATTATTTTATTGTTGGATTGACAGATGGGGAGCAAGTGATTTTAAAAGAGATTTAATTTTTTGTGAAGAGTGAATGTTTAGAGATTCTCTTTTTAGTTTTTTCCTTACAGATCCTAATTAAAAAACTTGTATTTCAAAATGCAATAAATTACTCTCATACCATCTTTTGAATTTATTTTCTTTCCTTCATCTTTTGTTCTTGCTATATATGAAATTGGAACTTCAGTAATTTTTAAGTTTTTCATTTTAGCTAATTTCATTGTTATTTCTGGTTCAAAACCAAATCTGTTTTCTTTCAATTGGATTGATTGTATAACAGATGTAGGAATCAATTTGTAACAAGTCATCATATCTGTTAGTTTATATCCACTGAACAAATTAGAAAGTTTTGTTAAAAATCCATTTCCTAAAATATGCCATATAAAAGATGTGTTTTGATGATCTCCGACTAAAAATCTTGAGCCGTATACGATGTCGACAGGTGTTTTAATAACTTCATTTAAAAGAATGTTGATGTCTGATGGGATGAGTTCTAAATCTGCATCTTGTATAATTAAATAATCACCTGTTGAGAGTGAAATACCTTTGTGTATAGCTGCTCCTTTACCTTTATTAATTTCTTGATGATATGACTTGATAGTATTTTTAGGATTATTTTTAATGAAAAT